>ENA-UOUE01000646-UOUE01000646.1-compost-metagenome-genome-assembly--contig:-NODE-646-length-27326-cov-11.032992_pt1 | contig 27326 bp, 11 predicted proteins | sample MGYA00238146_ERZ747223 | MGnify/ENA primary metagenome ERZ747223 (study PRJEB28781, sample SAMN06268865) | compost metagenome | isolation source: single cell | place: USA: California, Emeryville, Joint...
ATTGATTTCAAAATAGTATTTGGAATCCTCTGAGAGCTGATATCTTCAACTTTCCCTTGTTCCAATTTAAATTTTTCTGTTCCGAAGAATTTTTCGTCATGGTGCTGTTCAATTGGAAGCAAAACAGCACCAAATCCAATACTTTTCAGGATTTCTTCATCTTTCGTATGAAGAGGGAAAAATGAATAATTGAGTGCATATAATGCATCTTCAGCAGCAGCGGAATAAGTATCTTTAAGAGAGGCTCCATCAACGAGACGATTCAAGAAGAGCTGAGTAAACTTGTTAACGTATTCTGTTTGATAGAGTTTGACCTTGAAATCTGATTCTCCTTGTTTATTGAGGTCGAAATAAATGACATGCGGAATTTTTGCTTCTTCAGCAAACCAGGAGGCAAGTTTAAAACCACTTCTTGATCCGATAATTAGTAGTTCAATTTTAAGTTTTTTTCTCTCATTCTTATTCGATTTTTTCATAAACAACTCCTTCAGCTCCTCATATTTGATAAGTGCTGGTCTACAATGGGAATCTTCAACGATTAATCCCTCTTCACTAATCATTGTGGAACTGAGATAGAGCATTCTACAACCTGAATCGATTGATTGTTTGAGAGATTGTTTGGTTAGGACTTCGAATTTGAGATTTAAGACAACATTCTTCTCGTTTAGAACATCAATGAGGTCGCTTTTGAAGAAATTCGGAATATTTATAGCTTCTTTATCCACATCCTCAGAAATTTGATTTGCCCGAAGAGGATTTGCATGAAGGAAAACCATCATGTTAGATGATTTTCGGTGTATATGCGAGTTGAAGATGTTGATCAGTTCATTAATTCTCGACACAGATTTAACATCATTGATCTAAGAATGAAAGTGTGTATGGATTAAAATCACAGATAAAGGAAATGAAATTACTTGTTGAGCAGCCTTCAACGCACATTTTTTCAAATTATTCTTTCGGATCTCTTCGAGTTCAGCTTCGACTTCCTGAAGCTCTTGTGGTTTAGTTTCCTTTTCCTTCTTTTGTAAGTAAAACCTAATTTATTATTCAGAATGTCAGAATAGAACGACGATGACTTTACTTAAGAGAAAGTTTGGCGAGACAAATTTGAGCTCTGATTTCTAGTTTGATAGTTTTATATTTTTGGAAGGTTGCAATGCAATGATCGAGTTTCTGCTTGAATGATGAGTCAGAGACTAAATCCAGTTGAAGTGTAATCTCCCAGATCCATAGATTGAGTTTAGCGGCTTCAAATTCACACTTAGTGCCTTTAAGCATCTTCTCACAGTCGTTTGTCAGCATGAATAGGATGCTTTTCAAACCTTCCTCAGATCCTGAGTTCAGTTTTCGCTTCTCAAGTTTAGCACGACTGAAAAGGAGTTCAAAATTGATCAATTGAAGAAGCCTCTTGTCGTTTATCTCTGGCTGATACGGCTCAACCGTTTGCTGGAGAGATTTTATGTTAGTTTGAGCTGATATTTCTGTTCCTATCAAAAAGAGTCGAAGCTTGATTCTTAAGAGAGTAATCTTTTCGTCGATGATCTTCAGTTCATTGAGGCAATTGATTCCTTTGGAAGCGAAGAATGCTGCGTTGTCTGCGTCTTTCGAGAATACTTTGTAAAGTGTGGGAATCGCAAGCCATAAAATTTCAACAACTTCAATAAATTGGTGCTTTGTAGCTAAGGAATCAAATAATTTGGTTAGAATGCTATAAGGAGAAATTGGAATCATTACTTCCTTCGCCACCAACCAATTGATGGTGGAGAGATAAGTTATAGCAACTTCTGAAATTAGAATCATGGCGTTCGAACGCACTTTGAAGGTCTTTGAGGGTTAAGGTGGATTGAGTCGAAGGATAATTGAATTTAATTTGTTTGCTTATCTTGCTGATCTTTTGATAGAAGTTGCTTTCATAATGCCACAGACCATGCTGACAAATCGCTGAATTTTCAATCATTTTCTCATGATAACCATGAATTGCCTTCACATTATCTAAAAACGCAACTGCTATACTCGCCATGCTCTCCAGTTTCTCGAATTCGGCTCTTACTAAATCTGAATCGATGTTTTCATATAGTACAGTCCTCACAATTTCAGCCGGTCGAAATATGAGTTCTTCTTCACTAGGGTTGATTATTTCGAGCCAGAAATAATGTCCAGGACGGAAAGTTGAGTTGAAAAATTGTGATCTGCTCCTCAATTTATTTAATCGAGGTTTGGAGTTGGAAGCGCCAAGCAGGGATAATTTGCCGTCAGCAGGTGGCTCAGAAAGATTAGGTGTTGATTCTTTTTGAGATTGAATCAAATTAGAGAGCGTTAGCTTCCAATCGAATCCTGATTCTTGGGTTATTTCTTCTAATTCTCGATAGCTCACTCCTGATGGGAAGCTGGAGATTCGAATAATAAGTTTGAAACCTTCAGGGTGGTCATCTTTGATTTGCCTACAGAATAAAATTATATAAAATCATTATGAAATTAGGTTGTACTTCATTGTGCTTTGAACGAGCGCTTTGGAGCTATCTTCGCTGTTTTTCATGGATTCAAACTTATCAATCAGTTCAGTTTCGATAGCTAGAAATTTCTTTCCTTGGAGAAGTTTCTGTGATATCCACCACAAAGTCTGAATTGAAATTCTCTCAGAGTACTTTTTAAACAAATTCGACTCCTTTAAACCTACGACGCTCCTATATTCAAGTGGAAAAATCTTTTCTATAGGAGTATTGGAGAGCAGCAGTTTTGCTGCATCAATAGGGTAGAGATTCCCCACTTTCACTACGGTCTCCTGCAACTCGAGGTCAATAGACGTATTCAAAACCAAAATAAACCGCACATTCTTCGTGTTGCTGGCAATGTGGTGTAGAGTTTTCGAAAACTCGATTCTATTCTCTTGGATAAAAGAATCGCAGTTTTCGAGTATGAAAAGGGTTTCTAAGACTCTGACAGTCTCGAGAAAAGTGTCCATATCATATACAAGCTCAAATTCGCTGAATATCTTCCCTAAGAACGCAGTGACTGAACTCAGTTTGCTCATATCAATCAAAGCTATTTTGGAACGGAAATGATTCCTGGCGTACAGATAATTCGCAAGCTGTTTTGCTAAGGCAGTTTTCCCAGAGCCAGGGGCTCCTTCAAGCTTCACGATTTTTTGTGGAAATTTCAAAGCAGTATAAAGATCATATAGTTTACGATTTCTCCCAATAAGTCGCTTTTCGGGAAACCTCTGATTGATGACATTGTAAGCTTTCATATTTTGTACCTTTCCGGGCTGGAGATCGCTGAATAAAATTAGAGGTTCGTTGCTTTGAGATTCATCTGAGATCAAAATGAATTTTAGCAGTTCATTATGTGGCAACTCTGGAGAGCAGCAGCAAGTATTGATCACCTTCTCAATCAAGTCAGGCTCACGATCAATTTTATAGAGGTCTAGGAACATAGATGCCCATTGACAATGTAAGTTATGCAGATTCTCCCTTCTCCTGCTGCAGGAAGTACAAGTGGGGTTGTGGTACATATGTGCTTGATGAAACCCTTCCTGTCTCGCTTGAGCCATCCAGCTGCAACCAGGTTTGTGCGAATGAGCACAACAGCAGGAGTATGAAAGAGGATCCGTTGAGGCAATTCTTGCCAAGTTAAATGCCTCTTTAACACTCTTCCTTTCGAAAATGAAATTATAGAACTCATTCGAAAACTTTTTTGCAAAAACATCAGCGATTTGTGTCTGAGATTGTATCGCTACTACATATGGCACCCCAGCTTCAGCGAATACTCGTCCCACAGGCTCAGAGTGGCAAGCGTTCACGAACACCAACTTGACTGAGCTTTCAAACTTACTTAGAATTTCTTTGAGATCCTCTGCATAAAGCTTATCAATCTCTCCTGTTGCTTTTTCGAAGCATAAATAAAACTGGTTTCTTTCTTTGTCATACTCTCCGTGACACATGATATGAAGGATCGTAGGATTTCTACTCAGCACGCTCACGAGATTCGCTCTTGTGGCTATTTCGAACATTAAATGGATTTTTACTCCTTTATCCATTAGAGTTGCGTAGATTTCCCGGCATTCTTCTTCATAATCAACGGAATCCGGGAGACTAAGAACGCTTTTTGAATTTTTGATCTCAACGAGAGGTTCCGCATTCATAATTGCGAGATCCAACTTTTGCTTGTTTGTTGGGAATGGTGTAGATACCTCTTCGATGATTTCTGAACCAAGCTTTCCTTGCACCTTAACACAAAATTCTGGCTTTTTTAGATCTTGGATGCTTGGTGGAGCATCGAATATTGAATCTCTCTTGTTGACCTCAGCAACCGATTTTGGATACGAAAGATCGAACTCTTTTGTTGGCTCATCGTTTTCCTTAACCGGAAAATCCCTCTTTCCACGATTTTTTTTCCACATGTCAGTTTGTCTTACCTTAATCTCAAGCTTTCGTAATCGAGATGAGAACGAAAGGATCTGTCTTTTGAGTTTTATATCTTCTCTTTCTATCCAAAGCATAATGCTTTCAGTCTGAAGCTGACTTGGTTCTGCTAGCATGGCTTTGGAATTTGGTAATTTCAGAGAAAAATCTTTCTGGAGTTTGATGAAAGCTTTGAGATCTTGATCATATAAACGAACCTTATTCAGTGAGCAGGCAACACCGTCGAGGTGAAGCAGCTCAATGATATCGCTACCTTTCAATATGGAATCTGGACATTTCTCTTCAATGTAATTCTGGACGGTTTTCTGTGCTATGCTATGCTTAAAGTACTTATCTCTTGTCAAACAGGGCTGTGATGACGAACAGCAGGAGTAAATATACTCCACTGTAAGAGTTGTTGTCGGCATTCAACGGGACAATCTGGATGAGAATTGTTTTCAATGCTTTTTATTCAAGGAATTAATTATAAAACTACCTTTAAGAATCAGTACATTTAATTTTCTTTGAATTTATTGAGAGGTTGCACTTCATGAATACGAAAAACAATATTCTTAAATTGGCTTTTATGAAACGAAAATCCTTAACAAAGTTCAAGAGAATTGAGCAACAACTCTCAAACTCGATATCAATCGGTTCCAACATTTTAATCAAATGCTTTGGAACTATAAATTTCTTTTAGACTATATGGCTGTGTTGAGCTTCGTAGCCTCTAATTTTGATATGAGCTATGAGTTGATGAAATAAATCAATACATAGCAGGAAATTAGAAGGACGAGTGATTCTTTCATAGAAAACCCTGAAGTTTTCAGGAGGAAAAGCTGTTTCGATATTGGCTGAGCCCATACTTTGAAAAACCCGATACAAATGGATTTGAAATAAGGAATTTGGGCCAAATGATGAATGACAAGACCAAAATTCTTATTAATCTTAATTGAATATTCAAGAAAACAATTAATTTGGTGGAGTTAATGAATTCATAACGGAATAAGCTTTTCGGATTAAACAATTTTCATATGTATTAACTTTTTGAATTTAATTGACTGCAAGCACTTCGGATTGATTTGCCATGAAAAAAGACATTTCCATTTAAGAATTGCAAATAAAATCATATGTTGAATCTCGGAGGTGCAGTGAGAAATAAAATGAATAACACTTATTTCCTTAGGATAAATTCTTGAATTGGAAACTTTCCATTGAGGAGCGAGAAATAATTGCTGAAGGCTTTGGAAATCCTAGTAATAAATAATAATGGTTCTTCCTTCATGAATCTCACAAATGTTCAACGATTCCTTTTCGCCTGTTCTACTTTCATACAGAATTCTATCGACCTTGGCGAGCGCCTAACAAATTATTCTTTCTTTCCAAAAAAGCTTGTCCAGAATGATTTTAAACCTCTCATCAACTTCCCCACAAACTGTTTCACAGCTTCTTCAAAATATGAATCTGAAATGTTGAGAATCTCTTCTATTGTTTGAATGATCTCTTGTTGGTCTTCATTATTTAGCTCTTCAAAATGAATTCCATCGGTTGTTGTATCGATTTTGGCTTCTCTCTCGCCAGGAGGATTATCTAGCCCTTCCGCTCCAATCATATCATCAGCAAATGGCTTTGCTTCTCCATAAACTATCTTTACTACTTCTGAATATCCTTCGTTGAGGACGTATCCCACGTTATTTCCTGCATTTCCAATGCATTTAAAATCGTGGAGAAGAAGTGCTACCACAAAGCTCGGCCAAAACCAATGAGAGATAAATTTTGTTCTGCTATTGGTTGAAGTTTTCTATATTTTTCAAAAAAGTCAGGTCCCAGTTCGACAAATCCGTCAACATATTGAGACATCAGATGCAGCCTTCTGACATTAGCATAGCTTGGGCTAATAAGGTAGGTTTGAATAGTCTTTTCATTCAGCGCCTGCTCGCTTAATGTTATTTTTGGAGTTTTGACCCCCAACATATTATAAAGGACTCCAGCCAGATATTTTTAGAGAGACTGCAATAGGGATATGGGTTACTGTCAAGAGTGATGGCTTCTAATGAAGTTTTCCGGAACCATCTTGCCCCTGTCGCTTTGTCTCTATATCAGCCTCTATTTACCGAACTTCCAGGTTTTACTTCCTCATTTATCAGAGCAAACCGATCAGAAGAGATTAGAAGAAGGTTTTTCGATTCTTCTTGAAGTTCAGTTCCGATTTCTTCGAGGCGAATATCGTGTAAAGTATCCAAAAGTGAATGGTCCTCAACCTGATGAATCCTCCAACCTTCCCTTTTGACATTTTCCAGAGGCTGGACATCAGTCAACGACGATATGGTTTTTGCGTTCTGAGTCTTCTATTATAAGCAATTTTGAGAGTGCTTCAAGAACACATACCTTTTTCCCACTTGATTCGCTATAACCAGCAACTATATCTTGATATGAGTCATTTTTGATAATAACGGGTTGATTTGATTTGATGCCAATGAAACATGAGTCATCTTTGACCCAGCTTGCTGCGACTTTCGGAAAACTGGTGTTGGTTCAATTGGAGGTTATCAGCATTTGTTTTCTTCTGTCAGTGTGATAGAGTACAACTCCATAGCCATACCTATTCGCAAGTTGATTAAGATAATAACAAAATTTCTGTCCATTTTGAAGGATTCTATAAGGACGATTCTCTTCTTCTTCACTTTCCATAGCAGAAGATCACGCCTGCCAATGTCTTGAGAATCGATACCAAAATGCTCAATGTCGAAGAAGATCAAGTATTTGAGCTTCTTCATTTGTTCATTCATTGAGGATTTTCTTATGTTTATTCAGTTTGATCATCTAAGCCTTGGATAAGACTGATAATTCTAGTCAATTAGAAACATCGAAGAAATTACAGTTTTCCATTTCTCTGAGTTACTCAGAAGAAGTGCTTTTTCAGGTAACAAGCTATGTTTACAAAACTTTATTGCTTGAGAATGCTGCCATGGAAACTAAATGAGATCTTTTCCATTAATGAATGGATCTCTTTTGTTCTTAGTAATTTGCCTTATGCAGACACCCGCTAATTTTACTAGCTTCTTACTGTTTTTTTTATGTTTTTTTTTCAATTCATCGATCAATTTTTGAGAAACAATTTAGGAAAACTTTCAAAGAAGTAAAATCAGCAAATCGTAAATTTTGAAAGGAAAAATATTATGATGAGAGCTTTATACAGAAATCGTTCCTAAAATCGGACTCTACATGAAAGTAAAAATAGTCAAAATCGAATCACCGAAGAATACTACGTACAGTAATTGAGGACAGAGTGTATGAAATAATAAATTGTGTGCTACAAGCTTTTGAAAATATAAATCACGATAATAAAGTTAGGATCAAATAGCTCTCGCAAATCAAGCATCGTTTGGTTAGCACCTGCTCCAGCCGATCTCTAGAGTTCTGATGTATGAGTAAGATTATATTGATTTTAAAGGCTTCTATGAATATCATCTATTCATATATATCACGAAAAAAGTTATTCTCTAAACTTGCAAATAAATACGTTTTTAGAGATGAGTACGTGATTTAGCTTTTTGTACTGGATCTCATTCTTGATTATTTCAAGAATGATTCTCCAAAAAGTATCAAGTTAAGTTTAGCAAAGGATCGAATTTGCTGATAAACTACAAAGATACTCAAAAGCTTATAAAATCCCTCGCAAATGACATAAAATTTAAAATAGTATTGGCAATGGATAGAATCCAAAACCATGGCATGTACACGTTAATCGAAAATACTTTTTCCCCTGAGCATGAAAAACGCGTTGATGCTGAACAACGGCTGACCGATTTTCGAAATAATGACCCAGACCTCTTTTGCACTGAGCTAATTGACTGTTTTGACTCTTTTCCTCAGAATGTTGATTCCTTTCAATTCTTTCATTCCTTCATCGCTTTAACGTTTATCCAGAGTATGACTCGATCAATGTTACCCATCACCGATAATACTATCTTGAAACTGACGGAATTTTCCCTCCAAAATTATTATATTTCCAATGAGAAAACCAAACCGAGATTTATTACCATCATATTTACGCTCTACGAGAAGAACATGATGAAGAACGATGGCCCAAGCTATCACAGAGCAACCATGATCGAAAGTTACCTCTTCAAGCTCCTTGAGTCTCAGGATAACGAAATCAATCTCAAAGGAATCTCTTTAGCTTCAATTTTCTTGAAAAATAAGTTAAAGCCTCACTCTCAGATTTTCCAGCAAAAGACCGCATTGTATATAAGCTCGCTCCTTTTTGTGACAGATTCCAGGGTTAACCAGAAGGCATTTCGCGTACTATGCAAATATGGAGCATCAGTATCAACACAAAACAAAGATATCAACGAGTTTTTCCAGCTACGCAGTAAATCGATTGTAAAAATAATTCAGAAGTCCTTTGATGATGGTATAGATGACAAAGGGAAGAAGCTTATTAAGAGCTTTTTGGAGCTAATTGGGAAGTTTCCGGCATGTTTTGTTGCAGAAAGCCATCGAATTCTCAAATTAGTACCAAGAATCTTGAAGAATTTTGATTCAATTACTATTCGAAATTATGGGTTGCCCATTTTGAGGGTAGCTCTCAAACTGCTGCCAATAACCAGAAGAAGCGCGTTTTTCTCATTTCTTGAAAATTTACTCGAATTAGTGAGTAGCAAAGTAGACGCAGAACCTGGAGAAAGTGAAGAATGGCCCAGAGAATTAGAGGAGGCCTTGTATATCAGTATGACAACTTATTGTGAGCATAATTCAGAAATCAGAATCCAAGTTGAAGGAATGGCTCAGAAATTGGGAAATATCCCAGTTGCAGTAGAATTAATTCAATACCTCCTTCTAATAACTGCTCTTTCCTATTCTGCAGATGACAAAAAAAGAGCAGAATACTTAACCAGAGGTCTCGAGCTTGCAAAAAACAGGAATTTTCTAAAGCGCTACTATTCATACTCCTTAATTGAAGCTATTACGAGTCAAAAGCCCATAAATCTGCTTAAAGATTTCTTTAAACCAATTCTTGAACTTTGTTTCGGCGAGCTCGATCAAACTGTAGACGAGCTTGGTTTCAAGGCGCTGAAAGTCCTGTCTAATTTATTCAAAGATGACCTGGGAATCGGTATTTCGAATGAAGACCGAGTGTTCGTAGCTTCACAAATCTATAAGAAATGGTCAACAACCATTCTTCATTGCACAAAGGGCTCCCTTTGCTTTGAAGCATTAGAGTCAATTTTATCGCCTTTGAGCGATCCGAGCATGAGTTTATTGGAAAGTATTTTAAATTCGTTTTCATACTTCCAATACACAAAAGGTTCATCCGATTTTCGTGAAAGGCTCAAAATATTCGATCACCTGCTCTCATTCTTGTTGTTGGCAGATTTCAACCAAAGAACTAAATACCAGCCGTTTGTGGCTGAACTGCTTGCTGATTTATCTAAAGAACTAGATAGAGAATGCGAAAATGACACCGATTCAGAGTGTGGGATCTCTGAGAATTTAGCCTGGTTGGTGAAAGTAGCGCACATTCTCTCAGGGTGGAGCAAGTATATTAGTCTATATGGAGAATTAGCTTTCGGAGATTTAATAGAATCTTGGGAGCACATTTTACTCAGACTAAACCGCTTGACAATATATAATGCTAATTGGACCAGTGTGGGCACAAGAGAGAAGCAGAAAAAAGAAATAGAAATGAAATTTATTTTAAATTTCCAAAGCCTTGTTATCAACTTTATCAAATATGACCTGGAAAAAAGTTATCGTGGATTAATTGGTTCCGTGCTCGATGAAGTTATGGATTACGAGATTGAAACATCGATATATTTTCGACCCGAAACGGTGGCGATATTCGCAAAGACGGTCGATATGTTTGACTCTGGTTACGAGGCTTCAGTAATGGCGAAGTTCGCCTCGACTCTTGCATTTCAGATATCAGATTTAATCGGGAGACTCGTTCCTCATCATATTGTAGCAATTTTTCAGGCATTGGGTGGAATTGTAAGCACACGAAAGATGAAGCTTGAATGGATTTTGAAGGATTTTGACTTGAAAATATTGGATTTGTGCGCGACTGAGATAGAAAACATCAAGTTTCAGGTGAAAGAAATTCATGAGACCATTGCCAAAGAAGATGAAGAAAGTGATGAAGATGAAGAAGATGATAATAATAGTGATGATGAAGAGCTTCAGATCGAAGAAGAATCAGGCAGTAAGAAAAATAATACAGAAGAATCAAAGAGCAAGAATGAAGAGAAATGGACTGAAATCAAACCAAACGAAGTCAATAGTTTGATGAGGGAATTATCTCAGTCTAGAGAAGCCTATTTTGAGCTCCTTCGAACCGTAATTGTTATTTGGGGGCATGTTCTACCAAATATAGAGCAGAACAAAGCTCCGGAATTTATCGATGAATTAGTCACGAGAGGTTCCATACAAGATTGGTTGAAGAAAGAAACGGCCGAGGAAAAGAATGTCGGTTTCTTGATTATCTTCACTGTACTGAAAAACGTAGAGTATGAAGCGATACCTGCTTCATTTCGGAGCGTTTTGCAAATCTTATATGATTTATCTTTCAATAACTCCCTGGCAGTCAAGAAAAACTGTGCTGCTGCATTAGGGCTAATGGGTCTCAAAGCGCCAAAGGCACTGAAAGAGAAAGGGAGCGAAATACTTGCAAGACTCATCAAAATGGCAACTGAAGAAAAAGTCATAGACCCAGAGGGAACCACAATTAATAAAATTACAGGAACTTTCAATGATGAATACCTTGACATCATATATGGGGCTATTGGCAAGATATATGCGAAAAATCCAGAGTTGATAACGCAGAAAGATGAATTTCTGGACTCTTGGCTAAATTATCTCCCACTCAAAGTTGACCGAGAAGAAGCAAATAGCGTTTACCAAGAACTGAGTATTATGGCTGAACATGAGGTATATCTTAAAGGGCTGGTCGGATCAAAGGGCCAATTTTATGAACTCGTCCTGAAGAAGTTTGAAGAATGCTCGAAGTCAGACTTGTGTAGTAAAGAAATCTCAGAAAAACTGCTGCTAGCTCGAGCAAAGTTAATTTCAAGCAAATCTACTCCTGTTTAGCATGTTATTTGTTTGAAGTATTCCATTTATAACATTCAATAGAGCTATTTCGTGAGCTCTTAATGGATATATCTGAATCATAGTAAATATTGCGTTATCGTTTCCAATTCAAAAGGAATAACCATATGTTCGTGTCTCATTTCTGAAATTAATAAAGAAAATCTACATTCTTTGGATTTCATCTATTTCACTACGTTTGAATCAATTTGTCGTCTCGATGAATTATTACAATATGAGATTCGATGAAAACTACTCGATTCAAAATTGAAGCACAGAGCACGTAAAAACAAAAACTAGAAGTGGTAGTAAAATCAATAAACTCCTAAGTTTGTGCAAATTCGCAACACCGGTTTTAATCGATTTTTTTCGAAAATTTGGGAACTTCATCATGCAACGAAAAACATATCTTAAATTTTAAACAGCCATCTGTCAGCTATTTGCAAATCTGCAACGAACAAAGAACGTGCCCTTGACTTAACTTCTGTTTGCTTCTTTTTTTGTTAAAAATCAACGAGGAAAGATTCATCATAATCATCATCCAACTCAAAGATTTCGGATTATAGCTCTTATAAAGAAGAGGTTGGAAAATCCGAGCGCTTGTTATCGCTTTCTACATTGATAGCTTCTTTTTTCTTCACAGAACAGAAAAATCCTAATTAACAAGAAATCTTCCTCAAATTTCTTCAAGGACCAAATTCTTTCGGCTTTCCGCGTAACTTGGAAGGGCGCTGCAGACTTCTTCACCGAAATTTTGCAGCTGACAAGAATTCTTCAATCAGTCAGAGATTTCTTTCTCTCACATTCTCTATTTTATTGGAAGAGGAAAAAATCCATCAGAATTTCGAACTAACTTTACGGAAAAGCACATGCTACTTTTTAAGCATCGTTAGGCTGTATGACATAACTAATAATGCAGGAAGAATCCGAATTCTGCGATTTTATATTCGAAGAGAATTTATTAAAGTTCTCTATCGACAAGACCAAAGATTCCGAACAAAAAATTAAATCGCTTCATTTTATTAAATTAATGCGAGGGTGAATGAGTCAAGCTTGATGAATGAGACTTAACAATTTCTGAAATTAAAGGCATTAGCAAATTTAACGAAAACGGTAGCATAGCCTACTACCCGTGACTCAAATTTTGCTGCTTCTCCTTCTACGCTGCTAGTTTTTCTCAATTCTTATTTCGTTCGACAGAGACATCTATTGCATGCTTCGTGCTATGTCTCAGAACAAAAGAGTTGAGAGAATTAAGAAACAGGATCCTTCTCAGCCTTATCGCCGCTTTGCTTTGAGTTTGTTTTCCTTAGAGCAATGCTTAAAACTTTCTAATGAAATCTTGATGGAAACGAGTGGATTCAATTTGAAGTTAGAGAAACTTTTATAATGTTTTGATTAAAACCAATATAACCAAATAAAGTTCTGAATTGCTTTCGTGAATTTAACAAAAGAACCTTGAACCCATTAACTCAAAATAGAATCTAAAACTTCAAGTCAGGCAAAAAGCTCATAAAATACGAGCTTCGATCTGTATAACGACTTTAGGCAGCTAATATATACTCAATATTCATTTAAAATGAGAAATGTTGATTTGTAAAATACTACATTAGGTTCTTCTTCGAATCCTTTCTTTCGCTCAAGCAACCAATAAAATGAGACATCTGAGTGTGTTGAATGTGTATTAAGATAGTATATTAGATTTTAGTTAAGAGGAAGTGATTTAATTAGATTTAAATGAAATAAATCGGGTTAGTTTCCAAATCCAATTATTTGTTTGCTATTCAAAAAAAAAAATTGGTTTGCGTTTGCATTTAATGAAATTCTTTTTAGTTTCACTTGCCATTATTTTGCTGGCTGAAACGGGTACCGTCGCACAGGGTACCGGCTGTTCCAGTGTAGATATCTGTTCTAATCCGCTCCAAGTCTGCAAAAATAGTAAGTGCAACCAATGCTCCTGGAATTCAGACTGCTCGTCGTGGCATGATGTTCGAAAGAGCTGCATCAAATTTGGAAAGAACGGAAAATACTGTGTTCAATGTACGAAAAACAACGAGTGTGGAGGAGGAATGAGTTGCGTCACTAGTAACTCGATATTCTTGTGCGCAACCAAGTGCACTTCTCCAACCGATACTTGTGCCTCAGGCCAATGCATTTATGTACGTAGTGGGAAAAATAGTGGCGGGTATTATTGCTTGACCTGTGAGAATGATAGTGATTGTCGTAAATGGAGCTCAAATTCGCTCAGCACTTGCAATTCCGGAATTTGCGATCCACCGTTCACTTCGTGTAGATACTATAGTGACTGTCCTGATCCTGATGCCGCGCATTGCAAGGACAACGTGTGCCAACCTTGCAGTGAAAATAGCGATTGCGCTCATTTGCCGGATACTCCGAAATGCGACTCAGGAAAATGCGTCGAATGTAAACACGACTTTCACTGCTCTAGTGGAATCTGCATTTCAAATTCTTGCGCCGAATGCAATGACACTGACGATTGTCTTAATCCTGTAGTGCCCGTTTGCTCAAGTAATACTTGTGTTCCGTGTACGGATGACAATAACTGCACACATATTATTAATCCTCTACTAAAACCATTCTGCAACGTTACTGGAGCATGTGTGGAATGCGAGTCGGATGATGATTGCGTGGGCAAATCTGGATCGAGATGCTCTGAATACGGCGTTTGCTCCATTTGTTTAAATTCAATTGAATGTACAACCGATCCTAACAGTTATTGCCATACGGCGCTAGGAAAATGCACTGAATGCGAATTGCATGAACATTGCCAAGATCACTCGAACAGTCAGTGTTCAAGCGAAGGAAGCTGTGAACCCTGTAAAAATAAATACCACTGCGCTCATTTCGCTGATAAAAAAGCTTGTAAGACCATCTCTCCTGGCAGCACTGGAGGGATCTGCGTTGAGTGTGCTAGCGATGAGGATTGCCCAACCGAGACCGATTCAGAATGCTCAAGTAGTAGTAATACTTGCGTCCCTTGCACTGATTCAGATCATTGCAAACATATTCCATCAAAACCTGTTTGTAAAACAACAGAATCACCAAGTGTGTGCGTTGAATGTGAGTCTCACGACGACTGCACTTCCCCCATGAAATCACAATGCTTAGGAAACGTGTGCATTTCTTGCACCGATTCTAGTCATTGTGAGCACTTAGACGATACTCCTGTCTGCAACACCACGGAGTCAGGAACAGGTGGTGTCTGCGTCGCGTGTAACTCAAATTCAGATTGCCAGTCACCTGAAGAATCTGAATGCGGAAGCGATAATACCTGTGGTCCCTGCACATCTTCAGATTCTTGTGCACATTTTACAGATACACGAGCATGCGACACATTTAATGGAATATGCGTTGAGTGTAGTGAAGACTCAGATTGTACCTCTACGAAAAAATCTCAATGCTCTGTGGACAATCATACTTGTATTCCTTGCGACGATTCAAGCCAATGTGAGCACTTACTGGGAACAACGATTTGCTCCTTTCCAGGACCAAACGGATTTTGTACACCGGCATGCGTGCCTAATTGCCTCGAGTGTCTCAACTCGGCTGCTTGCAAAATATGTCTCCCTGGATTTTACTTGCTAAATACAACAGCCTGCTTGACGGTATGTCCTATTGGATATTGGAAGAATGAACTAACTAAGACTTGTAATATGTGCAATTCCACTTGTCAAACATGCGATCTGAACACAAATAACTGTACTTCATGCTTCACACCTTATATACTTGACGGTTCTAAATGCTATTCACCGCCTGGTATCGTTCCTCCTACAGTGACTCTCAAATCATCATCTGACCCGCAAACTTTCCTGCTCGTGTTCTCCAACCCGATGGCGGTGACTAATGAAACACTCAGCCAGACACTACAGTTCTCTCTCACAGGAATGACTTTTCCTACTGATTACTACCTTCTGAATGTCATTAAGCAGCCTGATTCAAAGACCTTCAGGATTATCTTTAATTTTACCAAGAGTATTGGCATTGAGACCCTCACGGCTACATTCACCAACACAAAGGTAGTAATCGACGAAAACGGTTTGATTGTCACTAAAGATTCTGTAAGTGCTCAAACAGTCAGGTTCACTTTCCTCACCATGGGTGAAAAAGCAGCAGCAGAGTCTCTCACAAGCGTAGGTTCATCAGTATCGAATGCTGCGCTTTCAAGTTCAGTTGGCATGTTCCTAGCAGGAGGCGCTGGAGGAATGCTTTGGGCCTTCTTGGGACTCTTCCAGATAGTTAACTACCTCCTCTTTTTGAATGTGAACTACCCATATCACGTTGTGACATTCTTTCAACTCTTCTCGATGTCGAGTCTCAATGGGGTAGTTCCAAACCCGATGGAAATTCTATTTCCCTCAATTTGGGAGGAAATGGAAGCTGGATTACCTTCTCCGCCAAAATTTGCAGACAACGAGATGGATGCACTGTATCTCAACAATGCAGGACAGACTATTGTTGCTTGGGTTGCAGTTGGAATGCTATATCTGCTTGCAAAAGTTATACTCTTCGTGTTTCGGACGACTGGAAGATTTAGCAGAATAATTACCACCTTCAAAGAGAAGTTTGAATGGGGCATTGTCTACAATGCGTTTATTGGAACTTACCCTGAGCTCATCATAGCTTCCTGCTTACAGCTTGCCAATATGGATTTCACGACGCCTCTTAAGAGATTCTCATCTATTGCTGCGCTCATTGTTGGTGGTCTCTGCTTCTGGGCTCCTTTTGCTGTTACGTATGCACTTGAATCGAGCAAAGAAGTGTTAGGAACGGAATTACATGAGAAGAGACATGGAGCTCTCTATGAGCCTTTTATTGTTGATTCTAATGAGAGCCAGAGCCCCGAAAGAGCTTACTACCGTAGAAATTTCATGGCATTTATCTTCTTGAGAAAAATAGCGTATTTCAGTGCAATCGTCTTCGCTTATGACATTCCTATTCTGCAAATGACGATCACTTGCGGCAGCGGCATAGTCTTACTTGTCTTCATGATCAAAATCAAGCCTTACCGGAACAAGACCGATGCGTGGATGAATATAGGCTCTGAAGTATTCATGGTATTTATCCATTTAGTGATATTCGTGTTTGCAGGAGACGATATCACGCTAAAGCTGACTGATGATCAAAGAAAGAGCGTCGGCTGGGCCGTGATTGTCTTATGTTGTACTATGGTGGCCTATATGACTTTCTTCATCTTTGTTCAACAAGTGCTTGCTCTATGGAGTTTTGGCAAGATGGTAGTTCGAGCTATTTGCAAGAAGAAAAAGAACGCACAAGTTAAACCAAGCGGCAAGGCTGACAAGCCCAAGCTCGAAAGTGTCCCAGAGAATGCTGCAGAAAATCAAGAAGAATTGGATAACAGTATAGCAAAACCATTAGACGATTTTTCAAAATCTGACCTCATCAATTTTATCCAAGACCAGAATCCCATTGATTCGTCTAAACGCATCCTCGAAGAGCCAGTACCACGTCTTAAATTAGTGAAAAAGGTCCGAGCAACACAGCCCATATTTTAGTCCCATACTAGAGTAACATTCGATATTCTAAACAATTTAAGTTCTATCTTAAATTTGGATTTAGAGTTCTGCTTTCAGTTGGCTTTCTAATTTGAATAATTGATCCCTTCACACTTTATTTCGTCCTCTTATGAGTTATTTACACCATTATAAGTATGGATGAGTCCTGATATCGAAAATCAAACTTTATAACTTCACTAACTCCGATACAAATGAACCGCAATAAAGATCGTGATCAGGAGATTACATAAGCTTCTAACATGTTTTCAAGGTTCGTCCTAATTAACTTAATTAATTAATTGGAAAAAGCGGGAAGGAAATTTTCCATTTGCTATTTTGTGAAGTTGGTTCTAAGTCGCTGAGAGCATGGTTCTCAAGTTGATTTTGCAATCAAACTGGATATTGAGCTATGTTTTTCTCCAAAGCTTTTCAAATTTCAGGCGTTTCAGGGCTAAAAAATAAAGTGATTACACACCCATCTTTTACACCGATTTCGCATTAGAATTCTTTATGAATGTATCATAATTAAAGACTCCAGATTACTGATGATAAAATGTGCATTCAAAATCTCTCTGATTTCAGAGTTACAAATAGGCTTCGTTTTTAACTTCAATTAGCTGAAACAGGTTACAAACGAAGAATCTCAAAGAATTCAGGCCTCAGTCTTAGATCTAAACAAAAAGCAATGATGTTCACGTCATACTACTCTAACATTTAGCTACTCACCTTATTGATGGAGCTTCAACCGGCTTAACAGGTTACTAAACTTCAAAGGCTCGATTTACCCTTCAAATATCAAAACAGATTTCACAGAAACCTTGCAGGCATTCAATATGGGCACTTATCTAAGAATTTTAATTAATTAAACACGTACTAATTATGCAAATTCTAAAAATTAGAAAACTGATTCTTAGAATTGAAGACTCTCAACGAATTCACTTGAAGTACAAAGAAAATTAGAATCCAAACTCAAAGTAATCTCTTTCCATCTCGAATGAACCTTCAGTCAGATGTTTACGAATTCGAGCTGAAGATCTTTCTACTTTAGAAGCACTCAGATATATTTTCTTCACTTTGTTTGATAAAAAAGAAAAATACGACGAGCATGGCTCTTAAAAAGATTAAACCCAATAATTTATTCCAATGAGTTAAAGCAATCCGAAAAATTTTACTCAAAGTTATAATTTTCGAAGCTCCAAAATTAAATTAATGAAACTAAGAAAGAAAAAACAAAAGTACCAACCAGCGCATTCTTTTAATTTAGGATTCTCTGTAAGCAGCTATATTTCTCATCAGTGTATATGGCATATTTGCGAGTTTCCTCGAAATAACTTGATGAGAAGTACGTGCATTTCAACGCTGAAACCCCAATTTAGCATTTGATTTAAATTTCTCTGAGGTTCATAAACTGTTAGATTGATCGAAAATATTCCAGATCCAATTCACTAACTTGTTATATTCTTAAATTCCGTTCCAAAAGATTCCTAAAAATCAAAATAATTACAGCCATAAACTCTCAATTGGGAAATAAATTAAAAGGAATATTTCCTCCCATTCGAATTTTTATCAAACTTCCTTAATTTAATGAAATGCAAGGTCTGAAACACAAAATACCAGAAATTTTACTCATAGCTGTCTGATAAAGGTCTTCTCTGATAAGTATTGTGTATGGAAACAAATTGCTATGTCTGAAATAATGCATATGACTTCTAGATTCTGAGAAAAATTTGCTTAAACTCAATTCAATGAGACCGAAAAAATATGGTGGCCAAATGACTAATAAAAGGCATTCCATACGCCTGCAAAAGCGATGGAAAACTCATTCATGGAACGCACCGCGGTTGAAAGATTGAGTATAAATTGTTTAATTAAATCGAAGCATTTTATTCGGTTCCGATTAAACAGCTATAATCTTTATCAAAAGCCCAAAAATTTGCAAATGAACTTATTCACTCGTTTGTTTTTGCTTTTCTTGTTCCTTGGATTCGTTTTAACTGATTTGCTCAACCAAGGTTGCAACAACATAAATGATTGTCCTTATAGTGTAGTTGTATGTCAAGAGAATAATCAAAAGTGCAGGGAATGCTCTTCTACAGAACAATGCATCTCTCAGCACTCAAAACGACAAACTTGCACAAAGCTATATGGATATGATATCTGTGTCCAATGCTCTACGGATGCGGACTGCACTGGAGGCAAAAAATGCGTAACAGCTGGCTTCACCCACCTTTGCGCGAGTACTTGCTCTTCTTCAACTGATAATTGTGCTGGTTCTCAATGTATTTACATAGGAGGCCAGTTTTATTGCTTGGCCTGCGAGAATGACGCTGACTGCAAGTCCTGGAGTGGTAATTCGAATAGTGTTTGTACGGGTGGAGTTTGCTCACCAGTGTTTCTTTCATGTGGACAAGATGACCACTGTCCGACTCCCACAGCCGCACGCTGTGACAGTAATGTCTGCAAACCTTGTAATAACCATGCGCAGTGCTACCATTTGTCTACTACACCAGTATGCAAAGACCCAGGAGCATCAGGAACATGCGTTCAATGTATTGTCGACGCTAATTGTTCTACGGTTGCATTCCCGCGATGTTTATCCAACACTTGTGTAGCTTGCAATGACAACAGTCAATGTACTCGTTTCGCTACAACACCACTTTGCAGCAGCAGTTCGGGAGGAACTTGCGTGCAATGTGTGAATGACTCAGACTGTCCCTCCTCTACGCTGCCACAATGCTCATCGAACACTTGCAATTCATGTACAACAAATAGCCATTGTACTCGTTTTTCCGATAAACCCGTGTGTAGTGCTCCTTTAGGTGGGATATGCGTCCAATGTGCGACTGACTCAGACTGTCCTACTCCTGAGTTGGCGAAGTGTTCATCCAACACTTGCGTCGCATGCACAGACTCGACTTCATGCGAACACTTTCCGACGAAACCAGTGTGCCACCCCTCAGGAGGAATGTGTGTACAATGCAATACTAATCCAGACTGCCCTTCCTTGACAGCGGCGGATTGTGACTCGAGCACTAATACTTGCATACCATGCACAATAAGCGAAACTCAATGCGGCAGATTTCCTTCAACCCCTTTGTGTAAAAATCCTGGTTCATCAGGAGTATGTGTACAATGTGTTAATGATGAACACTGTCCTACTCCTGCAGCAGCTAGGTGCGAAGATGATATTTGTACGACTTGTACAGCAGACAGTCAATGCAATAGCCGTTCGTGGTCGAAACCATTTTGTTCAGGTGGAGCCTGTGTGGAATGTCTCTCAATTAATGATTGTACTGATGGAAAAATCTGTTCGAGCGGTGTTTGCACTTCCTGCACAAATTCAATCCAATGTACAAATCCTGCTGCTTCAGTTTGTAGTCCACTGGGGAAGTGTGTCGAGTGTGTGAATCACTCAGGCTGTCCTGATGCAGAAAAGGCGAAATGCTTATCGAATACTTGTGTTCCTTGCACAGACTCGACTTCATGCGATCGTTTTCCTATAACAAAACTATGCAGCACTTCTTTAGGAGGGAGATGTGTCGAGTGTGATGCTGACTCTGATTGCTCGGACCCTGAACAAGCAGAATGCGACACTAATACCAATACCTGCATTGCTTGTACGGATTCCATTCATTGTGCTCATCTCGCGCCAGAGAAAGTGTGTAAATTATCAGGTTTATGTGTTGAGTGTGTGAACGACTCAGATTGTCCTGATACCGCAAAAGCGAAATGCTCATCGAATGCATGCGTTCCTTGCACAGATTCGACTTCATGCGATCATTTTCCTACCACAAAATTATGTAGTAGCCCTTTAGGAGGGACTTGCGTTGAATGTCTAGAAGACTCAGATTGTTCTAACACTGCATTAGCGAAATGCTCATCTAATACTTGCGCCGCATGCACAGAAGACAGTCATTGCTCTAAATTTCCAATGACACCAATGTGTAGCGAACCTTTATTAGGAGGAACATGTGTGCAATGCGTTAGTGATGCAAACTGTCCTACTACCGCAGCGGCTCGATGTGCATCGAACACTTGTGCTCCATGTAATGCCAGCAGCCAATGCACGCACTTGTCTTCAACTCCAGTCTGCAAAACTCCGACTGGATCCTGCGTTGAATGTCTTTCAGACTCAGACTGTACGACAGATCCTTCGAAGAGTCACTGTATAACTCTACTGAATACTTGCGTTTCACCATGCGTACCTAATTGTCTCCAGTGCCTCAATTCTACTGCTTGTCAAGTCTGTCTCCCTGGATATTATTTACTCAACTCGACTTGTGTGACTACCTGTCCCTCTGAATATTGGCAAAACGATCCTACTCAAACTTGTGAACTTTGTGACCCCACCTGTCAGACCTGTAGTGGGAGTGCTACGGTCTGCACCTCATGCTTTCCTCCATACGTTCTCGATGGTTCCAAGTGCCTTACGCCACCTGGGATATCTCCTCCTACTGTGACTCTCAAGTCATCATCTGATCCACAAACATTTCTACTCGTGTTCTCCAACCCTATGGCAGTCACTTCTGAAATCCTAACTCAGACTCTCAAATTCTCTCTCACAGGTATGATTTTCCCAACTGATTACTACCTTCTCAATGTTACTAAGCAACCCGATTCCAAGACCTTCAAAATTATTTTCAACTTTACCAAGAGTGTTGGCATTGAAACTCTCACTGTTACCTTCAAAAACCAAAAGGCAGTCGTTGATGAAGACGGGTTAGTCGTTACTCAAGAATCGGTGAACGCTCAAACGGTCAGATTCACTTTTTTCACAGAGGGAGAAAAAGCAGCAGCAGAGTCTCTCACAAGCGTAGGTTCATCTGTATCGAACGCTGCACTCTCAAGTTCAGTAGGAATGTTTGTAGCAGGAGGTTCAGGTGGAATCATGTGGGCCTTCTTGGGTCTCTTCCAGATCGTTAACTATCTCCTCTTTTTGAATGTCAACTATCCCTACAACGTCGTGACTTTCTTCAAACTCTTCTCCACGTCGAGTCTCAATGGGATCGTCCCAAACCCAATGGAATATCTATTTCCCTCAATTTGGGAGGAAATGGAAGCTGGACTGCCTTCTCCACCAAAGTTCGCAGATAATGAGATGGATGCATTGTATCTCAACAACGCAGGACAGACTGTTGTTGCATGGGTAGCTGTTGGTACACTTTACATCCTCGCCAAAACCATCCTCTTTCTCTTCCGAACAACTGGAAGATTCAACAGGTTAATCACAAACTTCAAAGAAAAATTTGAATGGGGACTTGTTTACAATGCATTCATTGGAACTTATCCTGAGCTCATCATCGCTTCTTGCTTGCAATTTGTAAATATGGATTTCACGACTCCTCTACGTAGATTCTCCTCAGTCGCCGCCCTCGTTATTGGTGCTCTCTGTTTCTGTGCTCCTTTTGCAGTTACCTACGCTCTAGAATCAAGCGCCGAAGTTCTTGGTTCCCAACTACATGAAAAGAAACATGGCGCTCTTTATGAGCCTTTTATCATTCAAACTCCTAAAAATGCGAAGGTGAGCCCTGAGACTGCTTATTATCGACGAAATTTCATGGCATTTATCTTCTTGAGAAAATTGGTCTATTTCAGTGGGATAGTGTTCGCTTATGACATCCCGATTCTACAAATGCTAATTACTTGCTGCAGTGGCTTGGCCCTTCTTATTTCCATGATCAAAGTGAAGCCATTTCGAACTAAGAGAGATGCTTGGATGAACATAGGCACAGAGGTGTTCATGGTGATGATTCATATAGTGATATTCGTGTTTGCAGGAGATGATATCACTCTGAAGCTGACTGATACTCAAAGAAAGAACGTTGGATGGGCTGTGATTTTCCTATGTTGCGCCATGGTGGCTTATAATGCTATCTTCATCTTCGTGCAACAAGTGCTTGCTCTCTGGAGTTTTGGCCAATTGGTAATGCATACAATATGCAAAAAGAAGAAAGAGAAGACAAAAAATAAACTCAATAATAATTACAATATCCAGACTGAGAGCAGACGAACATTAAACAAACGCGTAAGAAGCGCGAGATCACAAATTGTCATCAATAACAATTTCATTCAAGAAAGAGATCCTTCAATTAGAACAGCAAGGCCAATTCATAGGCGAAAGCCTCAGAATCCACCGCAATCAAGAAACTATTCTATAAGGCTAAAATCTCAGTCTCCTCTACGAGCATAATTATTGAGGATTATTTATTATCTTTCTCTCTCTGATTTTCTTCAAACATTTTATTTTGACTGTTTGAGAAAATATGTTTTATATGGTTCTATTTCTAAGGATGTTGTTGGAGAAATCATCCTTTGGATCCAGAAAATTCTTTTGAAGTGAAATCTTCATTCAATTTACTGTATTCATACAGTATAGTGTTAGAAGCAAACTTTAAAAAAATGAATTTAGATCGAAAGAAGTTCATTCATTTAGAAAATACCTTTCCTCTTGAATCCATTTCAGTATTACGCACAGAAGATTCGATGTCTTATTCATTTTTCAAGAGAATCTTAAGCGTTCCTCTAGCATATTACCATGACGGATCCTTAGATTTTAATTTTATGGTGAGCTTCTTTATCGGAGAACTTTCGAGTTACCAGGTTTACATGAGCAAACTTAAAATAATTTGTATTATGGTGAACTCCCAAGAAATTAGTGCTATGAGAAGCATTACCTTAATAAAGTTTTTCAGGATGTCGAATTCAATTAATAAAGAGCAGGGATCCAGATAACGATATTTCCAGGTTACATGAAGAATTCTAACAGAACTAATGAACATCTTGTTGAAATTTAAGAGAATAAGCTCAGACTATTTCGAAGTAATCAAAAGCTGTGCAGACTTTCGAAGTTGGTTTTTATCGAATTGCGAATAGCCAAGATTTCCATTGATAAAGCAAACTTAATATATCCTTGGGAAAAAACAATAAACGGATTTTGAAATAACTTTTGTAAAAGGATGAGATTTTCAAGGAACCAAAATAAAAAGAAATCAAGATAAAATTTGGAATTACGATAAATAAGCAACAGGTGGTATATTCCATACATTTTTATTTTTTTTGATTGCTAATTTCAGCCTAAGCTCAAGTAACGAATCAAAAAACTTATTAATTCTTGCTATTAAATCGTTTCAATTTATTCCTATCCGACTGAGACAAAACACTCTTACTTAAATTTTCTTCAAATATTTCTTTATATCAATATGAAGGTGTCAAATAGAATGTACTCTGATTTCAAGGCGAAATATTACCTGAATTAATGAATGTAAAGTCAATTACAGATAAATAACCCGATAAATGATTTTGCTTTAGTTTCTGTCTTCTATAGAGTCAAATTAGTAAGTTTTGGCCAATTCTTGTTATTCCTCAAAACCATCCCACCTTCTTCGCTTATAGAATTCATGGCTGCATTGATCACTTCCAAGTTACTCCAGGATGTATTTTTACTTAATTCAGCAGCTCCTTTATCTCCAATAATACAATTATCGACTTGCAAATTCTTCAAATTAGTCCAACTTTTATTTTTAGCTAAATGCTTCGCACCTACCTGTCCGAAAGGATTATTGGTCAGAACCAAGGTTTGTAGATTCTTCCAGCTCGTATTTTTAGCCAAACTCTCGATTCCTTGAGCTGTTATACCATTTCCTTCCAAAAAGAGAGATTCGAGGCTTACCCAATATTTATTCGCGCCTAAAGCTGCGGCACCTTTATCGTAAATAAAATTCTTATCTAATCTCAACACTCGAAGTTTCGTCCAACTGGTGTTCTCGCCCAGCTTGCGAGCTCCATCTTCCCTAAGCTTGATGCAAGTTAGTTCTTCAAGGTTCACCCAAGGGCTCTGCAGAGCAAAGGCCTTAGCTTGGAGAGGTTCAAAGGTCAATGTAAGTGTTTTTAGATTCGTCCATTGCTTATTTTTGCAAAAATGTTCCATTCCGGTTATCGAATTAGAGCGAAGATCTAGTGTCTCTAACTTAGGCCATTTTGAGCCTTCCAGGTAATTCTTCTCTGCAAACGTCAATCCGCAATCCCTCAAATTAAGAGTTTTTAAGTTGCTCCACGTTTTGTTCTTGGCAAGAGCTTCTGCTCCTTCATTGCATATTAACGTACCACTGAGATCAAGTGTCTCCAAATCCTTCCAGCTTGTATTGAGGCTTAGTGCCTTCATTCCTTCTTCTCCTAACTCAACTCCAACCAATTTCAGCGATATTAATTTTTTCCATGTTGCGTTCTTTGCAATCTCCTCGATCCTTTTTGAAGTGAAGGTATTCTGTCCGAAGATCAACGTTTTCAGGTTTGCCCAGGATTTATTCTTGCCAAGCTCAATAATTCCTTGGTCGTCTATCGAATTACTCTCTAAATCGAGCAACTCGAGATTCTTCCAGACAGTGTTCTTAGCCAGTTCCAGTGCTCCAGTAGAGGTAATCGAACAACCCCAAACATTAAGCTCTTTTAATTTCGTCCAAGTGTTGTTCGTGCATAACTCCAATAGGCCTTTGTCTTCGATGCCAGTCCCAGCGAGGTTTAGTTTCTCCAAACCCGTCCACACGGTATTTTTTGCTATGGTAGCAACTCCCTCGCTTTTCAAAGAATTTTTACTTAAGTCAAGAATCTTTAATTTTTTCCAGATCTTGTTCAAACCAATTGCTGTACCGCCCTTTTCGTCAATGAGATTCGACGAGAGAATCAGCTCTTCTAAGGCAGGCCAGCTCGTGTTAGCCGCTATTGCGGCAGCGCCCTCGCTTTTTATCTGGTTTTCTGATAAATCCAGTTTTTGCAAATTCACCCAGGTTATATTTCTTCCGATAATTACCGCGGATTTCTCGGTTAAATTGCGGTTGGTGAGGGTAATCTCCTTCACGGTCTCGTGGCCATCAGAATCTATGATGTACTTTTCGACAATCTCCTTGCCAATTTCTTTGTACTCTCCATAGTTAATGAAAAGAGGCACATGTTCCTTGCAAAAGCCTTTAACGGAGTCGATTATCGCTCCTCTTAATTCTAACTTATCTGCATTGCCGCAGTTATTTTTCCACTGCAAAACAGATGGAATATCTATGAAAGAAATCCGGGTATTCTCATCAAGCAGCTCAGCGATGCATTGCAATTCGTTACTAACGCAATAATCATTCTTCGTGCCCTTTTTGGTATGGAAATAGTAGTCTTTTCCTCTCTTCCCTGCCAGCGAGTTTTCGTTTCTTTGTAATATGGTCTGGAACGCTCCCGTTGCCGTGTCTTGTAGGATTATCTCGTCGTTTCTGAGAAATACCGTCTGTTTTGCTTCTGAATCATAAGAGACACCTTTTTCGATTGATTGGAAAGTCTTAAACTGGTGGCCTCTAACCGTATCAGCATAAAATCTTAAATGGTTGGCAGATTTTGCCACGACTTGCCTACCACCGGCAAGAAAAGAACAGTTCTTCATTACTCTCGATTTGTACATGTAAGGAACTTCTGACTTGTTCCGGAACATATATTTCCTCACAAACCGACCGTTTTCAGCGTCTCTAACCGAGAGAGTCCAACTGCAGGTGTGGTCTACGAATAGAATTTGTCTTCCGTCAGGACTAAATTCGCAGTGAAGGTCTTCCTTATTCGTTCCGAGAATCTCAAGATTGAAGTCATACGTCTCTGCGTCAAATATGCCAATCGTCTGATAAGATGTAGCCATGGCGATTTTGCTGCCATCAGGACTAAAAGTACTGTATTTCCTAGTACCCTTGCGTCCCTCTAGCTGTGAAAGGCATGCTTCGGTGAGTATATCCCATACGCAGACCATCTTATCCCTTCCAGTTGTAAGGAGTTTTGTGCAATCAGGACTGAAAGCCAGGCCAAAGATGTCAGTTTCATGACCTCGTACTCTTCGGACCTCCTTGAATACAAGCTTATTGGCATCCTTCTCAAATATGATGATCTCTCTGCCAACAACAACGGCCAGTTTCTGCCCATCTGGAGAAAATTCGCAGCAAGTGATGGGTTTACCCAGCTCCAAATCAGGCAAGATCCCAAAGTCGGCATTGGATAAATCCGCCTGAGACAAGTTCACTTCTTTCAGCCAAGCCCCTGTGAAATTGACCCCATTCAGGTTGGAACCTGAGAAATCAGCTTTTTCGAACTTTCCGTGGCTCAGATAAGCTCCCGATATGTTAACGCCGCTCAGGTCCTGCTTTTTAAAGTCGAATTTAGAAATATTCAGGACAGTCATCGCGTTTGCGGCAGCGAAACTTGGCTGCGTTTCCAGAGTATTATTTGCTTCTGATTTTGCTTTAGTATCACGGGATTTTCTCTTTGTCGTCGTCTCTTCTTTGTC
>ENA-UOUE01000647-UOUE01000647.1-compost-metagenome-genome-assembly--contig:-NODE-647-length-27316-cov-9.620214_pt1 | contig 27316 bp, 13 predicted proteins | sample MGYA00238146_ERZ747223 | MGnify/ENA primary metagenome ERZ747223 (study PRJEB28781, sample SAMN06268865) | compost metagenome | isolation source: single cell | place: USA: California, Emeryville, Joint...
ATACCGATTCTGTTTGAGAGAGTGATGTCTCCCATCTGATAGGTATCGAATAAAGTTTTCTTGTTTTGACTTTCCATATAAGTTGCTTTTTTGTTTTGAAATTTTGTTTTGATTATAATTTCAGACGTGCCGCCTCCTCTTAAGAGCTCTTATCATCATGAATCACACGTTTCTTAGGCCTAAATTAGAAATCGATAAAGGGTGACTCTTTCAACAATATTCGTATGAACTTCACATTTAATTCCAAATTAATTAGAAAATACCCTAAGTTAGATTTATTTTCCTGAGGAAATATAGCCAAACTGATCTGGACATTTCGGGTGAAATGTGGAATTTTGAAGATAATATGCTCAATACCACCTATTAGTGGAACAAATCACTCATAACAGTTGAAGAGTTACTACATTCCTCATCTGTCGTTAGTCAAAGTAATTTTCAGTTTTTTTTGTCGTTTTCCAGAAAAGTCCAATTTTTGATGAAGCTGAAAGTTAATGAAACCGTTCCGGACTTGTTTGAGCTTAATATGAGCAAGACGTTACACGGAATTAGTGGTATTTATTTCAAAATAGAATAAATTGCAAAATGTAACTCATTAGATTGAAAAAGCTGTTTTTAGATGCTTTCGCATTTTATTAAGTTATTCCTGATTTCATAACTATAGCTTGGAAAAGGAAGGAAGCTTCAGGTATTGAAAATGACGCTCACAACCCTACGATGTATAAGTCGGGTTTGATCAACTATAAAATTTAACACCTCCGTATTCCTTGCTTAGTTTCATCAAATAGAGCATCTATCTATACATGGGCGTTTGCAGAATTTCTATGGATAAGATATAAAAGCTCATTCTCTGTGAAGGCGAAAGAGAGAATTCGCAAAAGTTTTTAGGGTTTTGAGAAATTATAGGGATCGAAACAGCATAGTATGCGAATTTCAACTTTACGAAGCTATCAAAAGCAGAGCATCAAGCCATTATCAGTGGAATAGCGGCTTCTGTAGCCAAGGAAAACCGAAGAAATAACAAATGCAATCAATTTTCAAAATTATTTCCAATAGATTATTCTGTGTGAAATATCTTTGCAGGGTTATCAATATGTCATGGGATTAGCTGTGTTTTCATTTGTTTGTGCAGTTTGGAGGGTAATTTAGGCCTTATACTTCGTTCTACCACAGTTTTTCGCGGGTATATATTCAACAAATTTGAAAATTGCAGTCTGCTCTAAGTCCAAGAATCACTCCTTTGCTATCCAGCATTAGCACACATCAAGACATAGAGCTAACTTTTGTTGAAATACATTCTTAATGCTTTTGAAATTGACATTGCAATGAATCAAACTGTTTGAAAGACAGATTCCGAAGAATTTGGACTGCTAACAATTGATAATTATTAACAAGTTTGAATAGTTGGATTGAAAAATAAATACTATCACATTGTTGGTTAATGTCCTGGTTGTGTTTTCCATTTATCTATAAGAATCAGTTTATAAAACACTTCAAAAAATACAAACTTTGGAATGCTGCACATTAAATCATATCGAACCACTCTGATACAAAACAGAGATAAATTGCTCAGAGGCTATTCAAATTCCTGTGTCTAAATAGATAGTTTTTGCTCTACGATTATCACATTCCTATATCTCAAGGAGAGAAATATTCTTGCTTGCTGCGCTAGCAAAGTAAGGATTTCACTCTCTAAAATCCAAAAAGACTTCGAAAAATGAAAGCAGGCAGCGTTCTTTGTGTGATTCGAATGGTGAGTTTAAACTCTTTGTTTGAAAGTCATAGAAACAAAAAATATCATACTTGCTATCCACCATTCAAGAGGCATCTTTCCGGAAAAATTCAAGAGATATGACATTGAAGCTAAGCAATTTATAGAAACGTAAACCGGGAGGCAATAGAAGAAGTATATACTGCATAGAAGTAAGGCACTGTCTTATAAAAAAACTAAAATGTAAGAATTTTGATTTTTTGGTACCACTTTATCTTTTTTAGTGAGCCTTATGTAATTGAATTCTGAGCTTCAGATCACATCAACTTTGGAATCTGTAAATGAACAGACTTTCGAGCTCGAGCAGACGGAATAGAGAATTTAGACGGCATTATCATAATAATCGTCACAATTTGCTTTGTCATCAATGAAAAAAGGCAAATATCGTTCCTCTCTTGCTCGATAAGTATTGAAAAGCCAATGCGGAAATGATGATATCATTTGAAACCCAAAAAAACTGTTGTTTGATCATAAGTATGCGACTTCTGCAACTTATATAAGTAATTACATTACTACCAGGTAAATTAAATTTATTTCTGATAAATCAACCCATAAGGAATGGGAAATGAACAAGGACCAGAGAAACAGGGAAGCGGTATCAGTAAAATATTCTTTATTTCAACCATCTTTCCTTTTGAAACGATGACTACTGATGCTATTCTGTTACGAACTCACTTCTTGTGCTGTACAATCAATTTTTTTTGTTTGACACATAGATCGTCCCTCAAACCTCCTTGCTTGGAGCTCGGGCTCGAATGATGGAGTCAACATTCTCAATTTGAAGACGAAAAAACAGTATGCCCAGTACGAAGGGGCCCATCTGAGTGCCAGAAAGGATCAAGGCAAGTTCTACAAAAAAACTTCTCTAAATAAACAATTATTACTAAAAGATCCTGGCAATAGGGCACATCTCAAAGAGATTCCAGGTTCCAATTTATTGGTTGCTATCCGGCATTTGTCAACTTTGAGATACTTGATTTCTCAAAAAAAGGGAGGATCAGAAAAATATTGTCTTTTGAAGAATTTCCTGAAGGTAACAATCTCGGATTGTTATTCCTCCATATTCAGTTTTCGTTTCTTCTTGATCGCCTCAATAATAATTCATTCTGAAGATTGTTATCAGCGATGTGAAGATGTGGCTTACAACTCCAGAAGAGGGATTATTGGTGCGATCTCGATAAAAGGAAAAGCAGCCTATCACTTATTCAATGTTAGCTATGATATGAATAAGAATATGCATTCAAAATTCTTAAAGAAGATAAAATGGCACTCTGAAAACAATATTGATAAATGTATGATCATTTGTTCTATTCCTGTTATCAAAAACTAATGTTAGTTGGCATCAACATTACTGGTCTCGACTTCAACCCTAATGGAGAACTTGCAGCAACGATCACAGGAAGAACGACATGCCTAATTTCTGATATCAGCACCGGAGCTTACATTTTCCATAGGAACCTGAATAATTGTTGTGGTTGGTCATTATTCACACTTGCGGGTTACTTAATCATTGTTATAGGCGATAATCTATGTAGATGAAGTACCAATTCTGGAGAGTGAGCACTGTATGTCAATTATGGCAAGACATACCTCAATATTCTTGACGTTGAGAAGCAAACTTTTGAATTGAAGCCTGAGTTTCGGCATAATATAGGTTGGCATGTTTTCTTTACTGGACCATCTCATTTCTTACTCTTCTCACATATATTGATAACAATTTGGTAAAATAACCCCCTTGTAGACAATAAGGGAGGCCGATTCCTCTGAATTGACGTCTGCCCGAATAATGGAAATTTTCTTGTCTCGGATGGAGGCGCGGGAACCTATCGTGCTTTCGGCGATGAAGTAGGTTATTATTCAGGGACAATCAATGTTTACGACCGACGTATGTCCAAGATTGTAGTAGAATACAAGAATATTCATTTAAGTAAAAAGTCGCACAATAAATAAATAGAGCCTTCTTTTTGTATTGTTCTCCCCTTCTTTATGAGTTAAAACTGCCATTGCTTGCATTTTACCACCATTTTAGATCTTGTTTCCTGTGTTCGATGGAGCCCCACTGGGGACATGTTGGCGACCGCATCTCATGATAAAACTTTCAAAGTAGTTGACTTCAAGACTGGGAATGCCCCCATCAATTCAGTAAAATCTTCTTTCACGAATGAAGGTGATGCCATCCAATCAATTTGCTTTGCCTAAATTTAGAAGTATACAAATAAAGAAAACGAATTTATATTTTCTATTGTGACAATTTCCTCATGAATTCATGAATTAAGAAATGAGAAATGCAAAACCTCACTGCTAATATATCCAATTTGCCGAATGTTCATTTTATAAACTTTACAAAATAGCATCATTTACCAATATAAATTCGTGGAGTCAGTCTAGACCCTCAAATGATATCAGCCTTCACATATAGCCTCAGCACAAACAACAAAACTCTGTAAATTGATGAAGATCTCTTCGATTCGATAGAATTAACTCATGGATAAATATCGAATTTATAGTCTCTTTCGCGCACAATATATGCATTTAAGAATGAAACAATGCACAATGCAATTATAATTTGAATAAAGTTAGTTTGGTTCTTGATGAATCGAGTAAATTGTATCTCCCTGATCTGCTAATCAATGAGTCGCCTATCATCTCTACAACCTTCCATATATTTAGGGTATCGGTCCGGGATCGCGAATAATAATCTCTTGAAAGCGTGTTAGACATAATTTGCTATTGTGTCTGGGTTCATTCTTTGGATTTAATTCGCTATTTTGTGAAATTTATTCCTCTTCAATTTTGTTTTATGATAATTAAATTATTTCTTGACAACCTTCACCGCTGTGTCATCTCAGTTTGAGTCGCTTTTACTCAGAATTCTCAACTTGTAAAACTGCAGAAATATAAGATGCCATGGTTTTTCCGAAGGCCTAAATTTTGCTAATCGATAAAGGAGTGGCATCCTCCAATGCTCACTAATTTCAACTACTATTGATTAGTTTGAAATTTCTGTGAAGAATTGAGCAAATGTATCAAGGTATTGAATTCAAGGCTATTCATTCAGACTGAAAAACACAGAATAGAGAATTACGAAAAGCTTTTCGGTATCTGGTAAATTTTAGACCCGGGCTTTACACCCTGATCACGGAGCCGTCTCGTGTTTGATAGAACTTTCCCGTTGGAAACGTATTTGGGATCCCTGACGTATCCTGTCCCAATTGTAAACTTCTTCTTCACTTCATTCAATGTATCGGAAGGGTTCACTTCTAGCATAATTGTGTCTTCTAAACCTTGGACAATGTAAATAGTCATTGGAGCGTCGTCCATTCTTCTGACTGTTGCTGTTGTTAATTTTGAAGAAATTATACTTGTATTTTATTTATTTTCATCTAATAGCCAAAATTAAAATGGAGTTGTGCTAAAGTCAGCTTTTGATTCAGCAGGAAGGTCTTACGTTTACAACGAATCTCGATAATGAGGATGGAGGATATCTAATTCTCACGAATTTCATTTTTGTAATATCATCGATTCAATGCTGAATTTTTCCATCTACTTTGGATGACGTGATGGTAATTTGCATTATATGTAGGTATTATCCTCTATCAGTCTTTTCTCAATCAGTAAATTAAGATGCATTTTTGAGCAGACTCGCATAAATGGTTGATAAAATACGCAACACTTAATTGATCGCCCCATGCGTAGAGTGCCAGATCCACGGGAAATCATCGCCAATAGGTTATGTACTGGGGATGATACTACAGTATTTTTGTTCCACAGCACCATAGTAAATTCGATGGTACCATCCCATGTGGTATGATATATCGGACTACCATGGTATGTGCTATGACAAGTGGCATATACATATACGTAGGAGTACTGTGATACTATAGCACCATAGTATGTACCGTAGAAATAACATATTATCATAGCATTCACCTGACAAAATCCGATGTCTTTTCTTCCACATAAGCTATATCTTGGACTGAACTCAAATGGCTGGGGCTATCGTCTATTTTATTTGTAAGATGCTTACTCACATCATCTACAAAGGTGGTATATCATCTTTTGATTAAAGTCGGGGACGTTTGAGGGACGTGGTTAGATGGCTTCCAAAATTGAGCAAAGAATATCTTTTCACATTAACTATATTTTTCACTACGGTTTATTTGAATTTTTTTTTTGCCACGAGACCGCAGTATCATAGTACAAAATACCATGTTATAATGCATCACTAGAGCCTCCTCCTTGAGCTCTGAGTGGTATGTCCTCTCTTACAACTCTGCCGTTAGCGACGAATTTAGTGTATTTGTCAACTTTGCCTCCTTTTTCAATGAACTGCTTCTTCACTTCAGTTAAAGTATCAAAGGGATTGACTTTCAGCATAATGGCCTAAATCTTGTTTGATTCTAATGGTTATTGGAGTTGAGTCCATTATCTGATTTCTGGTAATTTAAAATCCTAATTTTCTTTCGTTAATAAATAAATTTGTATTATCTGAGCTCATTTAACATTTTAACTCATGCTCATGAGCCGCATTTCCTCATATTTGAGAAAAGATTAGACAGGAATGCATAAATATTTCTTTCAAAATTACAAAAGATGTTGTTCAAGGTATATTTTTGATAATTCACATTTTGGTTAAGATTTGTACTAACGTTGTTTTTTCCTCTCATTAATACAAATAATATATAGAATCATAAAGAACTTAGTTTATTCCCATATCAATCCTGTGCACATCAAATGGTTCAGATGAGGGGCGCTGATATTGAAGTGGTATTTCCTCCCGCAAAACCTTGCCATTCGATATGTATTTATGATATTTGTCTGGCTTGACTCCTTTTTCAATGAGTTTCTTTCTCAGATCAGACAAGGTCGCAGATCGAACCAATTCTAGCATAATAACTTCTTGCAGGCCATCTTTGAAGTAAACGGTCATTGGTGTAGATTCCATTTTTCTGAATTGAAATTTGTTAGTTGCGTCCTTCGATTCGTATTTTTATTTATTATAATTAAATTCCTGTATCAGTTCAAATAGCTTTGTGAATTCATCCCGAGCCACTTTGACAATTGAATAAAATTAAAAAGCCCCTTTTCAAACAGAAAAGAATGCGATGTCGCTTTTCATATGATCTATATTTCGAGCTTGCCGGAGAGTTGCGAGTTGCCAAAATTTTGGAGTTTTCCATCTTATTCTCAACAAAGAACGAAAACACGGGTTCTTCAGTTTTTTCAGAATTTTTTAGCCGAAACGAATAGAAGCAGTAAGTGATAAGGTGGCTCTAATCATTCCTTGTTAAGGACGTTGGAAGCGGCACGCAATTTGCAATATTTACAGCTTTCTTCAGAGCGGGCACTAGCAATTGTAGACTGAAATAAATAAAATTTGCGAGATCAATATTTTATCATCTCTTAAATATGAATAGTTCATGATAGCTGTGCCAGGAAGTTATACAGCATCATGTGTTTCATCATGTATTTATCAAGAGGACGTGGTCCAGGGTTAAAATAACGAGATGAATGCTGTAAAGTCTAAACTTTAAGACGACGCTTTTTGACAATTTGAAATAACTTCATTTTTTGGATGAACTAATTTTTATCTTGGAATGAATTGATACATTGCTAAACTAAGCAATCACACGAAGTACTCATAGTTGAATCTGAATTAGTCAATTACATTATGGACAAGCATCAAATTATTAGTTTTTCCCACAAGAATATGAATTAAAGAATGGAACTACTCGAATGCAAATATAACTTGAATAAATTTAGTTTGCTCTGGGTTGGATAGCGTGTAGGAAATCTGTAGGGAGTATGCCTTGATCAACGAGTGGCTTATCCTCTCGTACAACTTTCCCATTGGCAATGTATTTCGGATCTCTGCCCAATCTAGCTCTTTTTTTCCAGAAGTTTCTTCTTAACATCGGTCAACATGGCAGAACGACTAACATCTATCATAATAATATCTTGAAGGCCGTCTTTGACCTAAAGAGCCATTGTATCTGCATTTTTTTATTTGTTATTTTGTGTTTAATTTGCTTCTTAATTATTTGATTTTAATCAAATTCATATTTTAGCACATATCATCGTGCGAATTCATCCTGAGCCACTTATTCTAATGACCGAAAAATTTAAAATGAGTTTCTATGAAAACTTGCTCTCCTTTGAAAAAATGGCGCCGCACATTCGTGCAACTCCCATCATTGATAGTTTGGAGCAGGCACAATCTAATTCTCACGAATTTCCAATTGTTGAACGATCTCAATTTTGAAGTAATGCAAATTCACTGATTTTGCTTGATGGTCAAATTTGTAAATAAATTACATTATGGAAGCATTGAGTTATTAGTGTGTAAGCATTAAGCTAAGCTATTGATCTTTGTTCACACTCTCAATCATTCAACAAGCTGCGTTCACGAAGAACTTAGTTCCCCGCTGCATAACCTTGGCCACCATCTGGAATGCCTTGATCTCCGAGCGGGATGTCCTCTCTTACGATTCTGCCATTGGCGATGAATTTAGTGTATCTGTCAACTTTGCCGCCTTTCGCAAGAAGCTTCTTCCTCACTTCAGTCAAGGTGTCAGAGGGATTAACTTCCAGCATGAAGGCGTCTTCTAAACCTTGTTTGATGTGAAATTTAATTGGAGTTGAGTCCATGTATCGACCTGATTTTTTGTTCGTTTAGTATTGCTTTTTTAATTAGTTTAAGTTATTATTATCTGAACTCATTTAACTTTTTGACTCATGGTCTTGAACCATTTTACCTTATGGTTCCAAAAAAAAAAAGAATGAACGGAAATTAATGAAAATTGCTTTTCAAGTTGCAAAGTAGGCTGTTTCAACTTTGTTCAGGGCACTTTTCGATATTTCATATCATGTTTAAGATTTAAGTTAAAGAATATTTTTTCTCTTCGCTTTCTCACTCGAAAATATGCATTTGAAGAGTAGTCAGCACAGATCAGCTACCAAATCACAAAACTTTTAGCTTCCCCCTGACAAAATCCCGTGCGCTTCATATGGTACAGATGGGTCTCCCTGATATTGGAGCGGTATTTCTGCCCCCAAAACCTTGCCATTCGAGATGAATTTATGATATTTGTCTGGAAGATATGATTGTCTTAGATGAAAACGGCTCTTATCTCACGTATGCGACTCTAAATTCAATGGCCGGAAACAAGAGAATAGAGTTCAAGTTGGTTAATTTTGTGTTCGAGCCTTTCTATCTGTCAGACTCTTAGTCTTATTCGCCAGAGATTACTACAATTTTCAAAACGGAGCAATTAGCAAAGCGAGCCGATCCATTATCTGGCTGTCATTCAGTTTCTGAGTGCTTCAAGAATGTAGCTCAACTATGGAATTGGGAATGATATTTCTTCGCACAAACTAAATGGCAATCGGGAAGATGTATTTTGGTCATAATATTTCTTATGACCTGAGAAATTAATGGCTTTTGATTATGTAACGCAACCTATGGCTTCCTTTTCAGACAATAATACAAGGGATAAGTGATAAAACTCCTTGATTTGGGATTGTTTTTCAAAAAAGAAAGGTGTTTGATTATCGTACGCTAGTGAATAATGAAATGTAGCTCTAGTGAAAGAAGTTTCTTTGATTTAATAGGTGGATTTACTAACTTTAGACTTATCGAATTTTATGAATCAAATTTATGAATGAGTGAATTTGTGGATTTATGAACTATGAGCCACTTAGAATGCTACTTTGAAGCAATCTCGAAGAATTTTTATACTTTTTTCGTCTTGGAAGCATCGGCATCATAGAAAGGGTAGTCAATGTAACCTTTCTCTCCTGGTACGAAGAAGGTACTGTAATCCCAATTTGTGTTCAATTCCCATCCATTCTTGATTCTCTCTGGAAGGTCAGGATTGGCAAGGTATAACTTTCCGAAAGTGACCAAATCAGCCCATCCTTTGCTAATGAACGCAAGCGCTGTTTCAGGCGTGTGATTTTGATTTGTGATAATAGTCCCTTTGAATGCTCCTCTGAAGGCCTTTGCAACCTCAGGGATCTGTTCTGCCCCGGTGGTGGGGTAGTTAAGTTTGCCCTCATAGGTTGAGGGCTCAATGAGTTCAACGAATGCAATGCCTCTCTCATCAAGCTTCTTGAGGAGATAAGTGTACGTTTCGAGGGGATTACTGTCGTACATATCGTTGTATCTTCCAACTGGAGAGAGTTTGACTCCAATTCTTCCTTTCCCGAGCACTTCGATAAGCAGATCGACGATTTCCAGGCAGAATCTAGCTCTGTTCTCAATGGATCCTCCATACTCATCGGTTCTTTGATTTGACGAATCTCTAATAAATTCATCAACAAGGTATCCGTTGGCAGCGTGGAGCTCAAGGCCATCAAAGCCAGCATCTTTTGCTCTGAGAGCAGCTTGTCGAAATTCTTCCTTGACTTGCTTGATATCATCAAGAGTCATTTCTGAAGGAGTCGGCCCAGTAGTAGGATTTCCATCCTGGTCGAATCCTCTGATAGGAAGAGCAGACGGAGCAAGAGACTTCTCTCCAGTCTTTTCGGCTTCAGCGGTTCGGCCACCGTGCCAAATCTGCAAGATCATCTTGCCTCCCTTGGCGTGAACTGCATCAACGACTTTCTTCCATCCTTCCGCTTGCTCTCTGTTCCAGATTCCAGTGCATCCAGGGAAGGAATTTCCTTGAGTAGAAATACAGGAACCCTCAGTAATGATGAATCCACCTGTCGCTCTTTGGCAATAGTACTTGGCATTCAAGTCGTTCGGGATACCGGTTTTAGGATCGCATCTAACTCTTGTCATAGCAGACATGCCGATTCTGCTTGAGAGAGTGATATCTCCCATCTGATGGCTATCGAATAAGGTCTTTTGGTTTTGACTTTCCATGTAATTGGTTCTTCTCTTTTTTCTCTGATTATTATATGTTTTGTTTTATTTCCAGCCTTAAAACCTGTTACTTCGGAACTGTTCTCATTATTTTTGTTATAAACATTTCTTAAATTAAGAATCGTAACAGCGTTATCCAGTCATAAATAAATATAGAAAACGCGTTTTATCAGCAAATTTTAATTAAGAAGAGATCTTAATTAAGGAGCGGTATTTTAAGCGCATTTTTCTTGTATCATTTTCTAAGTAAGAGGGCACAATTTGCTACGAAATACGAGAGATATGACATTTGGAGGGTTGATATGTTAATGGGTGCTCCAATGGTGAAACAAATTGCTCATTCTGGTGAAGTAATGAGTAAACGCATTTTCTTATCTTAAGCTAGTCGACATGGATTTTGTTGGGTTTTGCTTTACCGTCTTCTTTTGAAAACCGGGATTCTGAAAAAGTCGAAAAATCAGCGAAAGTACCTCCTAGCTCGTCTATCCTTAGCATTAGAAAGAATTACCTCATAAATAAAACTATTAATTCAATTTAAATTCGAAATATCGATTAAATTCGGAAATATAAATCGTAATTTGAGAGCCTTCAATAATTGTCTTCCATGAAGTTATAATAAGATCTAACTGATCTCTATAGCAATGCCGTAATAGAGAGCATTAACATTGCAAGTTGTCCTTTCTATTGATAAGTAGGGTTTAATGCTACGAAATTTAAAACTCCAATTTCCATTTTTGGATCAATTGAATCAAGCATTTATTTTATCATGTAGCTCAAAGTTTTCCTCTTGAAGAAATCTCACAATCGTTTTCACTCGAGAAACAATGCGAAGGTTTTAAGCTCTTGATTATAGGCGATCGAGGTTTGAAACTACAATTTTTGCAAATCTCAACTCCATTATCAGCGAAACGGTCTTCATGCAGTGGATTGTTAACCACCAGAAATCATTACCATTGCAATAGCTTCTTCTTGCGTAACCAAATAAAACTCGGATTATTTGAAATACAGTCACTCTCTCGAGATTTTCTGCAAATAGTTTTTTATTTTTCAATATATTGCAAGAAGTTTGGGATCCCATGAGATTAACTGCATTTCCATTCCTAGAAGCCGTTCTGAAGGATAGTTCATTCTTTACACTTTCTACAAGAGATTTGAAGAGGAAAAGAAACAAATTTGAAATTGAATTCTGTTTGCCACTCACCAACTCTGTTATTCAATGCTAATACACTAAAGGCAAATCAATTTCTTGGTGAACTGCTGTCTCAACGCTTTTGGGGTGGTCAATGCCGGAAATGTTGCTTTAACCTGTCCAAAACCAATTTGCGAAGCTTCTAAAATTCTAAATAATTATTCTAATATTTGAATAGCTGATTTGAATTATAACCGCGCTTAGACTGTTGACGACAGCCTTTTGCTGCAATTCTAGTAAAAAGATAGGAAATGTGAGGGCAAAACTAACGCAAATTGAATAAATTCTAACTCTTTTTGAAACAACGGCTTCGTTTTTGTTTGTTTTTGAAGGTGAGAAGAAATTTCCATGTCAAGAGGAAATCAGAGAGTCACTACTGAAGGAATAGCAACGATAGCATGTGAAAGGTGACATTGAAAGACGAGACACAAGCGCCTCTCCTCATTACTGAAAAAAAGAGAAAAAGATAGATATATTGAATAATGTTTTGAAGCCATAATAAGAATAAATCATTAATTATGCAGCCAGGAGTCGATGCATTGCCACGAAGCTAGAATCTATCATGCAATCCTATTTGATCAGTTACATTATAAAACAGTTAAGTCTTACAAAAGCATTTAAGCGTAAATATATTCAATTGGTATTTCTATTCATTTGATAAGAATCATCTTTAAGGGTGAAAAGGATAAATTGCAGCAGAAGAAGAATGCAGAAATTTCGGACTTTTTACGATTTCTCTTTTTTTTTCACTTTGAGAGATAGAGAGGGAAAAAAAATTAAGGTGATTCTGTACATAAACGATCATTTACTGACCAGAATTTTCAGAACAGAATGACAATAGCTATCACCTCTCAAAAAAAGAAAAATGAATTAAACTATTTTATCTTACAGCAGATAACCAAACCTATCGGTAAGAGCCAACTCTCCGGCTATTTAACCCTGCAAATAGTAACAATATAAATATTGAATAAACAAAAACACAATTATAGATCATCAACTTAATTTTCTATGGAAAGCAACTCATCCGTACTTTCAGACATTGCATATATTACTGTTGAAATACCCACTCATATTTACCCAATCCTGGGATTCCTTTCTGAATTGGAGGCTCAAGGGATCGGATTTGACGTTTATGGTCCAAAAAGCATCATGCAGAGTGTAATTGGTAAGATGGGAACGAATCAATTCGGATTTGAGGAAGTAGAGGATAGGAAGACAGGAGGACTATTCGAATCGATATACCAACGTTTCCTGAAGATAGTGCCCCTGATAGAGGCAACATGGGAAGAGAACAACAAGAAGCCTCAACTGATTATTGCTGATGTATTCGCAACTTACGCGAAATACCTAGCCAAAAAGCACAACATTCCATTGCTTGTGTTCCACAGCAATTACTTTGCGGCTCAACTCGCTGATATGAATTTGAGGGAGATGTTCGCGGATATTGCGAGAATGAAAAGAGATGAATCACTAATCCCCTTACAAAAAGTAGTAGAAGAGAAATACGGTATGCCCCTTGAATGCGTCCAAGATATCGCCATAGAAGGGGATAGAAACTTTTCATGTATTCCTGAGTTCCTGGGAGATCCTATAACTCTTAAGCAAGAGGGATTTTCCTACATTGGACCAGCATTTCGAGATGAAAGGCAGAGTGACAGATTCGATATAGACCCAGAATTTATTAAGGATAACTCTTTGATTTATGTCAGCCTTGGTGTATTTCCACTGAATAAATCAGGGTATACATCCTACGAAGCTATCATCGATGCGTTGGGAGACACCGAACACAAGGTGCTCATCTCAGCTGCGATGGGGAAAGCAGAAGAGTTGATTGCGAGAGGGCTACCGAAAAATATTGTTGTGAAGAGTTGGGTGCCTCAGATGCAGGTGCTCAAGCATTCAAAGCTGTTTATTTCTCATGTTGGGGCTGGAGGTTTCATGGAAGCAATGTTAAACGGCGTGCCTATCGTGGCCGTTCCGAATTATGGCGACCAGCTTGTAAGTGCTGAAATGATAGAGAGGTTAAATGTAGGGAGACAGCTCAAAGATAAATCTGCTGAGGGAGTTAAGAAGCTTGTGGAAGAGGTCCTTCAAGATGGAGAGATTAGAGTGAACTGTGAAAAATATAAAGGTATGATTGATCCGAAAGCTTCAAAGTCGAGATTCATAGAAATAGTAAATTCTATGATAAATTAATTGTAAAGTGCCAAAAAATAATAGGTTAAGAAATGCTTATGGAGGAATAAGCATAATTTGATGATATGTGTCTATTATATATTGTGAACTCATTCTGTTTAATCCAACTAAATGGTCATTCCAAATAAAACAGTCTAGTTTTAAGGAGCGAGTACAGGATAACAATTAAATAGACTAGCCTTAAAGCGTATTGAAGATTTGCCTGAAGTAAAGTTATCCATTAGCTAGGATGACTAGGAAAGGATATAACAATTTTCTCTTTTGTCATATGTGTATGTAATATAACTAGTCATTATCGCATGGCAAAATAATGTAAATCAGTTTATTCTCTCTGCATAAAAATTCATTCACAGACAATGGAAGTCATAATCCTGAGAAATTCTACGAATTACGATGGTTATAAGTCAAATTTCAAGAATAGTTAAAACCATAGTCTATTTCCAGGTAAATCAAGAATCACTCCTTTTTTATTTTAATTAACTGGTTTCCAGACAACCAGATAAATCGAATTTTTGATATGTCCTTCTTTTCAGTACATTGGCTATTCTTATAGAGCAAAGAGAGTCCGAACTCGAAGGAAACAGTTTATTCCGGCTGTGTGTATCAACGAAGATCAAGCGAATTATTTTTTTCCCGAAATGATACTAGGCTGGTGATTTCTTCGAGAACACCACGATATCAAAATCAGACTACTGCTATTTTTAAGACAAAACACTGAACATTACGCTATGAAATCAGCCTTCAAAATTTACAACTAGCCATCAGTCCAGTACTCAAGGCTAAGCACAGTAATCACCCCTGCTTATTATTTAAATCGACAAATCAAGCAATATCATCCACAATAAAAGAAACACACAACAAACAATTATCAACACACATAACATAAAATGGAAAGCAACACACACGCACTTTCGGATATCGCATATATGGCGACCGATGTACCGACTCATATCTATCCGCTTCTCGGATTCCTTTCTGAATTAGAGCTTCAAGGATATAATTTTGACATTTACGGTCAGAAAAATAAACTGAGAAGCATCTTCGGTACGATGGGAAAAAACCTGTTTGGATACGAAGAGTTAGATTGGAGCCATGAAGGATTACCTGGCTTGTTCAAATCTACATATCACAGCTTCATAAAGACCATACCTGCGATAGAGGCAGTTTGGGAAGAGAATAAAAAGAAGCCAAAGCTGATAATTGCAGATATATTCGCAACATACGCGAAATACCTAGCCAAAAAGCACAACATTCCACTGCTTGTCTTTCACAGCACTTACTTTATCCTCCAATTTTCCGACAAAACTTGTCAAGAGTTGATGAGAGCTCAAATTGGCCAAACTAAAAGGGATGATTCATTGCTCACTCTACAAAAAGAAGCAGAGAAATATGGTATTACTCTTGAGAGCGTCCTCGATATTTATATTGAGGGTGATAGAAATTTCTCATGCATTCCTGAATTTCTGGGAGGTTCTATTACTCTCAAGAAAGATGAGTTTTCCTATATTGGACCAGCGTTTCGAGATGAAAAGAAGTCTGAGGAAAATGAGAATGACTGCTCGGAGTTCACAAGTGATAATAACATGATATATGTGAGTCTCGGTGCAGCAGGGTCAAATATTGTGGGATACTCATTTTATGATACCATCATTGAGGCGTTGGGGGACACTGAACATAAGGTTCTCATCTCGGCGGGTATGGGAAAAGCAGAGGAGTTGATAGCTAGAGGACTACCTAAAAACGTCACTGTGAAGAGCTGGGTTCCTCAGATGAAGGTGTTAGAGCATTCGAAGCTTTTTATTTCGCATGTTGGAGCTGGAGGGTTGATGGAAGCGATGCTCCATGGAGTGCCTATTATAGCGGTGCCGAACTTTGCTGATCAGCCAATAAACGCAGAAATGGTAGAGAGACTGAATATCGGAAAGGGGCTCAAAGATAAATCTGTAGAGGGAGTAAGAAAGCTTGTTGAAGAGGTACTTAAGGATGGTAAGATTCGGGAGAGCTGTGAAAAATATAAAGGTAAGATTAATCCGAAGGCATCGAAGAGGAAGTTTGTCGATATAGTCAAGTCCATTATAAATTAATGATAATGTTATTGAATCCTTAAATTGTGATATAATTCGAAAAATAATTAATATGTAAGGCTACATTGAAGTCAATATCTAGAGCTGTTGATTCCGGCAATCAACAGATTATTAACATACGCATTTCATCACCTGTGCTAGTTACTCAACCGTTTTTTTTGGCAGTCTAAATTCTTCACATTGATAGACTTTCGATTATTTGGATGAGAAATTCAAGATTAAGAGGATATTTTGGATCGAGTTGAACTGAAGATTATTTCTTAGCATCTATCAATACTTGAAGTCAATAATTTTTTTATTTTTTTCCATTTGAGAGTTGTGAAAAGAAGGCGCTAACGCGTGAATTTTTGAATTTCTATATTGGTTTGTTCGTGAGAAGATTAATTCAAAAAGCGATTTCCACCTAATAGCGATCTATCTCTGTAATAGTTATTTCGCCAGTATCATGCATTATTATGGGTGAATCTGGGTGAATCGGGCAGTGTATTGTCATAAACCTAGCCTTCCAGGCAAATCAGGAGTCACACATCCTTTTCGAATCTGAATATTTTACGAATGCATATATAAGAAATAACCTCAAATCATGTTCTCGAGTCCTGTGTGTTTGATAAGGAATAACACGTTAAGCCTAGTCAAATAGCAATTTAACTATTGAGTTTGAAAATGAGGTTTCTCGTTTCTATGAGATTTGAGATTCACCCTATTTCGATAAATTCTGAAGGTCAAATCATAACGATATTATTAACCATTTTAAGGTTAAAATTATCGACAATCCAGTAATCCTCTTATTATTTATAGCTGAATGCAGTCAATGAACACAAATAATAATAAAAAAAATCACTCAAGGTTTAAATCGATGGAGAGCAATATCGTAGCACTATCAGATGTTGCATACATGATTATCGATATCCCAACTCATGTTTACCCAATTCTGGGATTTCTTTCCGAATTAGAAGCTCAAGGGATTAATTTCGACATCTACGGTCCCAAGAACATTATCAAAAATGTTCTTAGAAACAGAGGACAAAATCGATTTGGATTTGAAGAGCTAAGTTGGAATAATGGGGATATACCAAAATTCTTTGAAACGATCTATCAGAGCTTCCTAAAAACCTTACCTGAGATCGAGGCAATATGGAAAAACAAGAACAAGAAGCCAAAATTGATAATAGCAGATATGTTTGCACATTTTGCTAAGTTGTTAGCGAAAAGGCACGGTATACCTCTTCTTGTATTTTACAGCAATTATTTTGCGCTTCAATTCTCCGATAAACACACTCGAGATAGAGTTTATTATGAAATAGAAAACCAGAGAAGAGACGAGTCACAGTTACCTCTTCAAAAGGAGGTAGAAAAGAGATATAATATAACCATTGAAAGTGTTAGGGACATTTTCTTCGAAGGAGACAGGAATATCTCATGTCTCCCTGCATTTTTAGGAGACCCCATCACTTTCAAGAATGATAAATTATCGTATATTGGACCAGCCTTCCGCGATGAAAATAAGAGTGAAAGACACGATATAGATCTGGACTTTATTCAAGCGAACGCTCCTTTGATTTATGTTAGCCTTGGCACATGCGCACCTAATATTGCAGGCTTTTCCTTTTATGAAACTATCATAGATGCCTTGGGAGACACTGAGCACAAGGTTCTTATCTCTGTGACTTTAGGAAAAGCCGAGGAGTTGATTGCTAGAGGCCTACCTAAAAACATTATTGTGAAGAGTTGGGTACCTCAGATGAGGGTGTTGGAACACTCAAAATTATTTGTCTCTCATGTGGGAGCTGGAGGTTTAATGGAAGCAATGCTAAATGGAGTACCGATTATTGCTGTCCCTAATTTCGGTGACCAACCAATTAATGCGGAAATGGTTGAGAGATTGAATGTTGGTAGACAGATCAAAGATAAATCTGTTGAGGGAGTGAAGAAGATTGTGGAGGAGGTACTTCAGGATGAAGGGATCAGAGAAAGCTGTGAGAAGTACAAGAAAATGATTGACCCGATGGCATCAAAGAGGAAGTTTCTGGAAATAGTGAAATCTATGATTAAATGAATATCTATCTATCATTTAACTTATGAAAATTAAAATATATAGGATACTATCATATTTTCATTTATTTAGTATTGCTCAACATTAATATGGACTAAAGTTCATCAATAAATTTCAGCTAAGCATCAATTCAGAAGGATCTCTGGTGACTTTATGATTGAGTTTTGAGAGTTTTTTATTGCTTTCAAGTCAAAGCAGAAGGTAAAAACATTTATGAGTGTTTCTAACAGCAAACTTTGATTAAAATATGGACACCACAACACTGAACAGTTTGCTATATTGATGACTAAATCAAAACATTTTTAACAATTTCAGAGCTCTTGTTACATGAATCACCCAACAATTTTCCCTTTAAAAATTAATAAGTAATCACGACTAAATTTTTGCCTGAAATTACTGAAAATAAACGATTCAATAATCACTTCAATCAATTTGCGGCCAAGACAATCAGCCAAAGACAGGAAACACGCCTATTGCTAGTTACTTCCGAAGCTTGGCGACGAAATAAATCAATTAGATTTCCAAGGGTACTACTTATAGAGAGCCAAACACTAATCCTCGAATGCGAAAATCCCCTTGAGCTGCCACTCGTCGAATCTGCATGGGAGCAGAATCCCTAGAATCCCAAACTAATTATCGCAGTTATCTTTGAGATTTTTCGAAAAGCTTCCCACAAAAGGGCAGCATTCCTCTACTTGTGTTTTATAGCACGCTCGTTAATCAATCTATATAGAGAGAGGAATTTCTCGTGTATCTCTTCATTGCGAAGGGTTCTCATAACTTTCGAGAAAGGAAATTTCTCATATAATGAACTGCATTTCGAGATGAAATTGACAATATCATTGAAAGATCAGAGAAAGTTGTGAGCAGTACAAGAAGATGATTAATCCGATGGCATCAAAGAGGAAGTTTGTGAAAGTAGTTAAATCTATGATAAATTAATTGTAATGATGGTGGACGCTAGAATTATAATGATAATTAGAAAGATTACTCATCGATACCTTTGAATACTAGCAAGAAATCACATCTCTAATTGTTGATCTCTCTTCTCGCATTTGATACAACTAATTTCAAGTGAATTTCAAAGATAACAGCAAATAAATTCAGAAGTTGTAAAATAGTAATGTGATCCCATCACAATGAAATTATTATGGAATTCTTTCAAGTTTTAAAACATTCAAGATGATAATACTCTGATCTATGTTAGCCTTGGGACATTTCCAGCTAATGTTGCAGGGTTTACCTTTTATGAAACCATCGTTGATGCCTTGGGAGACACTGAACATAATGTTCTTATCTCTGTAGCTTTCTGAAAAACTGAAGAGTTGATTGCTAGAGGACTACCAAAGAACATTATTGTGAAGAGTTGGGTACCTCAGATGAGGGTGTTGGAACACTCGAAACTGTTTATCTCTCATGTGGGAGCTGGTGGACTTATGGAGGCGATGCGAAATGGAGTGCCGATCATTGCTGTCCCTAATTTCGGTGACCAACCAATTAGTGCGGAAATGGTGGAGAGATTGAATGTTGGGAGATGGTTGAAAGACAAATCAGTGGAAGGAATGAAGAAGCTTGTGGAAGAAGTTCTAAAGGATGGGGAAATCAGAGATAATTGCCAGAAGTACAAGATGATGATTGATCCGATGGCATCGAAGAGGAAGTTTGTGAAAGTGGTTAAATCCATGATAAATTAATTGTAATGATGACCAAACCTTAAATTATTATAAAAACTAGAAAGAAAATTCATCGGTAAATGTATATATTTTCAAGATGTCGATATCTTGAACTAATTCCAAATGAATATTCAGAGATAAAAGCAAATCAGTTCAAAACTTGTGGAAAAGTAATTTGATCAATATCATCTATTTCCCATTCATCTCTAATGGCTTGGTTATGGAATTCTTTCAAGTTTCAAAACTGAATTGTTAGACAAATTTACAGAAGCATTCAGACATATATCAATAGATTGCTTTATTGCTGCTAATTAAGCTAACTCTTCTCTTTTCTAATGGGATACTTCTGATTCAATCAGAAACTCAACTATTCCTTTGTTGGTTAACTTTTTCAAATAGTGCTTTCAAACTTTTACATAATTCCTCAAAGTTGATAGTGATATCGATTAAAGTGAGATGCTCAAGCCTGCAAATTTCTATGACAATTTGCTATTTCTAAAACGTAGTTATCAAGCCGCCAATTTTTGGAGGAATAATTTTACTAGAATCTTTTTATTATTGCAGGATTATCAGGCAAGATTTATCTCAAGGCTAATATTATAATAATATACTAATTTCAGATGAACCGGCTCTCAATCCATCTCCTATCAGAGAATTATTGTTATGTCTAAAAAGCATTGTTTTGCCTACAACATCCCCAATGTCTGTGCAAAAGTTTGCGCTTTCGAGGAATATTATTTTTTAAGAGTGGGTAGAATCATTTTCTTTAATTTTAAGGGCACAGAAATTTATTTAGTGATTCCTCAATCATTTTTTTTCAAGGACTATTGCTGCGTACTGATTTAAACAGTACGCAGATAAAGAATAATAATACTCAATTCAACTAAGCACTCAACACTTGAATCAATGGAAAGCCTCACACGTGGCAAAGCAGTGAGAAGTACAAAAAGATGATTGATCCGAAAGCATCGAGGAAGAAATTTGTGGAAATAGCCAAATCCATGATAAATCAATTGTAATGTTGTGAAAAAGCTTGTAAATGTATATCGATACTTAAGTGATTTAATTGTTGATTATTTTTCCTTTCAACGATCCCATATTCATGGGAAAATTAATCGACTAGCTTTTTTAGAATGGTAGAAACATTTTTATTACATGTGCTGATTGATCAGCCGTTTATGTTATATGTCTAAATTCTTCAAAATGATGTACTTTCGACTCTTTAGGTAGAAATTAAATGTTGAGAGGATACTTTGGATAGAGATGAACTCACATATGGATTTCTATTTTGATTTGTGAGTGAGAAGATTAATTCGAAAAACGATTACCACCTAATAGCTATCTATCTCTGTAATGGTTATTTCGCCAGTATCATTCATTATTATAGGTGAATTGGGCAGTTTATTGTCATAAGACTAACCTTTCTAGGCAAATCAGGAGTCACGCATCCTTTTCGAATCTGAATATTTTACGAATACATACTGTCTTTCTTCTGCTATTAAAGCATTTAAGATTGAGAATGAAAGGCCATTCAGGTAGAAATGTTTATTTCAAAGGAGGTATTTGAGATTACCTCAATCACAAATAATAAAATCTGTTAAGGGGTATGCTATATTAGAGAAACTAGAATACAGATTTTTGTTCAGACTTTTTAAGCCATTTTCTTCGAGAAGTCGCTGTGTAAAAACTAAAGGCTCCTTCAAATTACTGTTACAGCTAGTAATTATGGAAAAACTCGTATTTTTTTGGTTTTAATGGATGCGACTACCAGTGAATTTTGCTAAAATATTTGTGTTGAAAGTTCATTCACTTAACGATTTGAAATACGGTGTTTGGGGAATATTAGTTCGCAATCCACTCGTCTTATTAGTATAATTCAAGACAAGGTTTGCTAACAAAATTGAGACATTCTCCATTGAATCAAAAAACTTTTTGACAAAGTTTTCAAGCTTCTAATAATCACACGATAAAAGCGGGATATAAGAAATAACCTCAAATCATGTTCTCGAGTCCTGTGTTTTGGATAAGGAATAACACGTTAAGCCTAGTCAAATAGCAATTTAATTATTGAGTTTGAAAATGAGGTTTCTCATTTCTATGAGATTTGCGATTCACCTCATAACGATATTATTAACCATTTTAAGGTGAAAGTTACTTCACAAGTCAACCGTAAAAGATCAACAATCCAGTAATCCTCTTATTATTTAAGGCTGGGTGAGGCCAATCGACACAAATAATAATAAAGAAACTCGCTCAAGATTAATTCAATGGAAAGCAATACCTTAGCACTATCAGATATTGCATACATAACTGCTGATATCCCAACCCATGTTTACCCAATTCTGGGATTTCTTTCCGAATTAGAAGCTCAAGGGATTAATTTCGACATCTACGGTCCCAAGAACATCATAACAAAGATTTTGGGAAACAGAGGACAAAATCGATTTGAATTTGAAGAGCTAAGTTGGAATAATGGGGATATACCAAAATTCTTTGAAACGACGTATCAGAGTTTCCTAAAAACCTTACCTGAGATCGAGGCAATATGGAAAAACAAGAACAAGAAGCCAAAATTGATAATAGCGGATATGTTTGCACCTTATGCTAAGTTGTTAGCGAAAAGGCATGGTATACCTGTTCTGGTATTCTATAGCACTTATTTTGCGCTTGAATTCTCCGTCAAACACACTCGAGATATAGCTAATGATGAAATGGACCACATGAGAAGAGATGAGTCACAGTTACCTCTTCAAAAGGAGGTAGAAAAGAGATATAATATAACCATTGAAAGTGTTCGGGAAATTTTCTTCGAAGGAGATAGGAATATCTCATGTCTCCCTGCATTTTTAGGAGACCCCATCACTTTCAAGAATGAAAAATTATCGTATATTGGACCAGCCTTCCGAGAAGAAAATAAGAGTGAAAGATACGATATAGATCTGGACTTTATTCAAGCGAACGCTCCTTTGATTTATGTTAGTCTCGGCACATGCTCACCGAATATTGCAGGCTTTTCCTTTTATGAAACCATCGTTGATGCCTTGGGAGACACCGAACACAAGGTTCTTATCTCTGTAGCTTTAGGAAAAGCTGAGGAGTTGATTGCTAGAGGCCTACCTAAAAACATCATTGTGAAGAGCTGGGTGCCTCAGATGAGGGTGTTGGAGCACTCGAAACTATTTATCTCTCATGTGGGAGCTGGTGGACTTATGGAGGCGATGCGAAATGGAGTGCCGATCATTGCTGTCCCTAATTTCGGTGACCAACCAATTAGTGCGGAAATGGTGGAGAGATTGAATGTTGGGAGATGGCTGGAAGACAAATCAGTGGAAGGAATGAAGAAGCTTGTGGAAGAAGTTCTAAAAGATGAAGGGATCAGAGAAAGCTGTGAGAAGTACAAGATGATGATTGATCCGATGGCATCGAAGAGGAAGTTTGTGAAAGTAGTTAAATCCATGATAAATTAATTGTAATCCTGATCAAACCTTAAATTATTATAAAAACTAGAAAGAAAATTCATCGGTAAATGGTTATATTTTCTAGAAGTCGATATCTCGAATTGCTGATCTTTATATTATTTTTGGATTTGACACAACTAATCTCAAATGAATATTCAGAGATAAAAGCAAATCAGTTCAAAAGTTGTAAAAAAGTAATGTGATCAATATCATCTATTTCTCATTCATCTCTAACGGTATTGCTATGGAATTCTTTCAAGTTTCAAAACTATATTTTTCGGAAAAATTTTAGAAAAGAATTAAGGCATATACGTTTACATTGTTCTGGCGCTGTTGTTATTATTTTAACTCCTTCTCAATGGTTTTTTTCTGATCCATTCAGAAAGCTAATTATTCCTTTGGTCGATTCACGATTTTCAAATGCTCTTTGTATACTCTCAGATAGGTAATCAGCATTGAGAAGATATCAACTGATTCTTCTCTACCTAGCATGATCCTCCAAGTTCATAGAGACAGCTTTTCAATTTGTGTGTATTTCAGGAACGAAAGCTGTAAATTTCCAGTGGACTACTTTTCAAAAACCATGCCATCAAGCAGCCAATTCTGAGGTAATCATTTCCTGGAGTATTGTAGGATTATCAAGCAAGATTAACGCAAAGCTAATATTATGGTGATTCATTAATTTTCAGATGAATCAGGAGTCAATCCATCTCTTCTCGGCTAATTATTTTGCGTCTAAATAATGTTGCTTTGCACATAAGCTCTCAAATTCCTGAGCGAAGGATCAGAATCATTGAAAGCAGTAATAGGGAGCTTTCTATAGTCTTCACGCCAGAGAGATGGAGGAATCCGAAGAGAATTTTACCACAGTGTTTTGTAAATTTCAGATGAAAACCCCGGCATAGGAATTCTAAAAAACAGGACTTGCCATAAATTCAGTGATTCTCCGATTATTTAAGCGGAAAGCTGAATCAAGTTTTATACAATCCTCAGAAAGAAATAACTCTAAATTGGCTTAAACACTCAAAACTCGCATCTATAGAAAGCAGCATGGATCCCATATCAGACATAGCATATATTACTATTGATATGCCAACTCACATTTACCCAATTCTCGGGTACCTTTCTGAGTTGGAGGCCCAAGGAATTCTTTATGACGTCTATGGTCCCAAGAACATCATGAAAAGTGTCCTTGAGAAGAGAGGGCAAAATCAATTTGGGTTTGAAGAACTAATTTGGAATAATGGAGATGCACCAAAATTTTTCGATGCAACATATCAAAGCTTCCTCAAAACCGTGCCTGTGATTGAAGCGATTTGGAAGGATAATGGGAAGAAACCAAAATTGATTATCGGAGATATGATAGCACCATATGCGAAATACCTCGCGAAAAAGCATGATATTCCTCTACTTGTGTTTCATAGTAACTACTTTGTGAGTCAACTCTCCGAGAAGCGCTTTCATGAAAGGATGGCAGCTGAATTTGGAAAATTGCAAAGAGATGAATCACTATTACCTTTACAAAAAGAAGTTGAAAATAAGTATAATGTGACGATTGAAAGGGGCCTACAGGTTGCAATTCAAGGAGATAGAAATATCTCAAGTCTTCCTGCATTCTTAGGCGACCCCATTTCTCTCAAGAATGATAAATTTTCATATATTGGACCAGCCTTCCGAGATGAAAATAACAATAACAATGAAAGTTTCGACATCGACCCAGAGTTTATGCTGAATAATGATACTCTGATTTATGTCAGTCTTGGTACATGCTCACCGAATATTGCAGGCATTTCCTTTTATGAAACCATCATTGATGCTTTGGGAGACACTGAACATAATGTTCTTATCTCTGTGGCTTTCGGAAAAGCTGAGGAGTTGATAGCTAGAGGCCTACCTAAAAACATCATTGTGAAGAGTTGGGTACCTCAGATGAGAGTGTTGGAACATTCGAAACTGTTTATCTCTCATGTGGGAGCTGGTAGACTTATGGAAGCAATGCTAAATGGAGTACCGATCATTGCTGTCCCGAATTTCGGTGACCAACCAATTAATGCGGAAATGGTTGAGAGATTGAATGTTGGTAGACAGATCAAAGATAAATCTGTTGAGGGAGTGAAGAAGATTGTGGAGGAGGTACTTCAGGATGAAGGGATCAGAGAAAGCTGTGAGAAGTACAAGAAGATGATTGATCCGATGGCATCGAAGAAGAAGTTCGTGGACATAGTGAAATCTATGATGAAATGAATCATATCTATCATCTAACTTATGAAAACTAAACTATATAGGATCATATTGTATTTCCATTTATTTAGTATTGTTCAAAATATTATCTGGACTAAAGTTCATCAATAAATTTCAGCTAATAGCATCAAATCAGAAAGATCTCGAGTGACTTAGTGATTGAGTTTTGAGAGTTTCAAAGTTCAAAGCGGTACAAATCGGTCGAATTATACCAAAAATTTCATCTAACAATTGATTTCCAGAATGTAAAAACGCACTATGAGTGTTTCTAACAACAAACTTGATTCTATAAACCACAGGATATGGGCATCATATGAAAGACCCTGCCATAAGGCTAATTAAATCAAAATATTTTTACAATTTCAGAGCTTTGTTACATGAATCACCCAGAAATTTTCCCGTTAACAATTATTAAGAATCACGGCCTAAATTTTTGCTTGAAATTACTGAAAACAAAAGATTCACTAATCACTTCAATCAACTTGCGGGCAAGACAATCACCCAACAGCAAGAAACACGCATAACTCCTCCAAGTTCATAGTGACATCGGTTAAAGTTAGATGCTCAAACTTGCAAATTTCAATCACAATTTGGTATTTCGGGAGCAATGTTATCAAGCAGCCAATTTTGGAGTTATTATTTTACCATAACCTATTATTATTGCAGGATGCAAAAGATTGCGTTTCCTGAAACACATTGGTTTTGAGGAATATTATTTTTCAAGCGTGGGTTCAATCATTTTATTTAATTTTAAGGTAAAATTCAGGCACAGAAATTTAATTAATTTGTCGTAAAAATTAGAACTTGCCCACGATTTAGTGATTCCTCAATTATTTTTTTTAAAGCCAAATGCTGGGTACTGTTTAATACAGTACGCAGACAAAACATAATACTCAATTAAACTAAGCACTCAAAACCTGTATCAATGGAAAGCAACACACATGGCCTATCAGACATTGCATACATTACTGTTGATATCCCAACTCACATTTACCCAATTCTCGGGTACCTTTCTGAGTTGGAGGCCCAAGGAATTATTTATGACGTTTATGGTCCCAAGAACATCATGAAAAATGGCCTTGAGAAGAGAGGGCAAAATCAATTTGGGTTTGAAGAACTGATTTGGGATAATGAGGATATATCAAAATTCTTTGAGGTAACATATCAGAGCTTCCTAAAAACCGTGCCTGAGATCGAGGCGCTTTGGAAGAACAATGAGAAGAAACCAAAATTAATTATAGGAGATATGGCAGCTCCATATGCGAAATACCTCGCGAAAAAGCATGATATTCCTCTACTTGTGTTTCATGCTAATTACTTTGCGAGTCAACTCTCCGAGAAGCATTTCCATGAAAGGATGACAGCTGAACTTGAAAAATGTCAAAGAGGTGAATCACTATTCTCTTTACAAAAGGAAGTCGAAAATAAATATAATGTGACTATTGAGAACGGTCGACAGATGCCGATAGAGGGAGATAGAAATATCTCATGTCTTCCTGCATTTTTAGGAGATCCCATAACTTTCAAGAATGATAAATTTTCTTATATTGGGCCAGCGTTTCGAGATGAAAATACCAATAACAATGAAAGATTCGAAATAGATTCAGAATTTATTCAAGAGGATAAGACTCTGATTTATGTCAGTCTCGGGACATTTCCAGCTAATATTCCAGGCTTTTCATTTTATGAAATTATTATCGATGTCTTAGGAGACACTGAACATAATGTTCTTATCTCTGTGGCTTTCGGAAAAGCTGAGGAGTTGATAGCTAGAGGCCTACCTAA
>ENA-UOUE01000649-UOUE01000649.1-compost-metagenome-genome-assembly--contig:-NODE-649-length-27293-cov-12.067754_pt1 | contig 27293 bp, 21 predicted proteins | sample MGYA00238146_ERZ747223 | MGnify/ENA primary metagenome ERZ747223 (study PRJEB28781, sample SAMN06268865) | compost metagenome | isolation source: single cell | place: USA: California, Emeryville, Joint...
GAAGAAGGACGAAAGAATGATAGGCAAGACCTATCACCTGTGAGCTTACAAATTCATAGTGTCAGTTCTAACGAAATGCCTCATTAGGAAATGATATTACAAAAGTTGGCGGAGAAGCCGAAGATGAAAGGGCAAACCAAACGAAGAAAGAAAAAGAAGAAGGAAGAATATGTCATTTACATTAATGGTTTAAATTAAATGAATTCTTTTCACTATTAGAAATTGAAAGTAACGAAACCTTCCATGCCAGATGATATAAAGACACAGACCTGTTAATTAATTGCTACGAAGATTATATTAAATGTCTCATATTCTCGATTAATAATTAAGTTGCCACCAGAATATTCCCATGACAAACTTATATGCAGAGGAGTAGAACAAACATTGACATTGATTTTGCTGATGTTGATTCAAGTTAATCATTCTTCTGAAGTAATCTTACTCATAGCAATAAAATTTAGAATTAGGCTCAGTATGGACTAGCCCTAGCATGATGATGTTTTTCAATTGTCTATGGCAAAATCTTAATGAATAATATGTCTTTGATGCCCTCTGTCAGATATTTTGAGTAGAGTATAAGAGGACATCGGCATATACTAAGGATTCCGTGGATTTTATGAATCATCAATTCTAAACTTCGTATTCCTAACTTCCTAAGAACTTAAATTTTCTACATAATATTGGAACCCAGGCCGCAGTCACCGACGAGAGGTAGATCTCCAAAGTTTTTGAATAAGTTCATAACAAAGCTGGGCAAGACATTTATTTCGCTTATTTTTGTAGAAATCTCAAAAAGTTTGAAAGTTTCTCTTGAAATCGAGTATTTCAAGGTCACTCTTGCAAGGAGAGAGGTCTGTTTCAAAGTTGGCTGGCACCTGCTAAACAGCATTAGAGGAAGGACCACAGTATTAAAACTATTTTATCGATAACTTGTTTATACAAACCTCATGCGAATATATAAATGAATTCCAATTACATTAGTCGATTCAAGATTAAATACGTATGTTGTTCGAATTTGGTTCGTAACACTCTTTTTAACTTTAATTTCCATAATCGAATCCTCAAAGAGATACCTTCCATACTTTTGCTAATTTGATGGTGAGCAGCGACACAATTCCGGAGAGCATATTGCTATTATAAATGTGATATGAAGAGAAGTGACAGGAATACTTAGTCGAGTTCTGCGAGTTCATCCGAGCCCATGACCGCGCTGACTTAGAGTGCACAAAGGTAATAAAAACTCAAATTATTGCAAAATAACGCATTCTTTACATGAGATTCAATGGAAAATGGTTCGGGAATTTAGAAAATTAAATTTCTCAAAAAGCATCTCAATTATAATGCATCTATTTAAAAGCTTATTGATAAAATCTTATTGGTAAAACGGAGGGAAGTTCGCTCGACTGAAAAGAAAAATTTTAAGATGGAGTAGAGTTAAGCTTTAAGTATCTATCCCAAACAGAAGAGATCCATCTCTCTAAACAATGAGTTAAGTGTATAAGAAAGTAGCACTAAAATTTGAAAAGGATATTTTTCACATTAGAATATTTGAATTTTAAGCATAATTGAGAATAGCCTGCTCTCACACCTGATCAAATAGAGGAGATCAGCAACATAGTAATTGTTTGCATTTCATTTGAAGTCAGAAATTAAACAGGCTTTTTTCTAATTGTTGAAGAACAGGATGCTTTTTTGGGTGTTTTAGATTAAGCAACCGAACATTTTTCAGTGTCTAGGCTCAAAAACTGCAATACTTTTATCAAATAGAGTTTATCACTGGCAATTCAGCCATCATTAGTATAAAGCAGATATATTATGTGTTTATTGCTGTTTGTCATGCCAACTTCCTTAAATTGATTCTTTGGTACATGTTCACAACTTTTTAAATTGATTTGGCACTAAAATAAAATTTTCAATAAATGTTTAAAAAAATACTGATGAATTGCCGATTTCAAATGCTTTATATCTTCATAGGGATTTTAGTAGTCTCTAATGCGTCCTGTCCATCTATCCAGCTCGGTACTAGCAATACTTGGCGGATATCGATCAGGCCAACAACATATTTTTATCTTGAAAAGATCGGTGACCTTAGCGGGTTTTACTCTCTTGCAACGAATAAAGTAAAGCAGGGGGCTGGTGAATTTCATCTTAGAGTGCATTTTCTGGGGTCAGGACAAGTAAACACAAGTGTTTCTCCTACTGCACTTGGATTTCAATCAAATGAAAATATAACGATAACTGAGAATACTATCTCATCAGAACTCACTTCTGAGACGGTTATCTATGGAAATGCTTGCTCGGGAGTTCATTATTGCTCATGGAATGTGACGTTCGTTGATGATTCTCCTGTCTGTGTTGGATTCGGTAGCAGTGATGGGAGTTCAGTTTTCGAAATTTGTCCTTATTTGTATTCAGTTGTTCCTGAATACCTCGTGATGTCAAATGAATATTGTCTCGAATATGATAAAACTAGCACTACGCCAGTTGACCTCCAATGTGCTAATACTTGTCTGACGTGTGATGGACCTGTCTCCGAGATGTGTACTTCTTGTGTCCCAGAAAAGTATTCTTATTTTGATCAGCCTTATAAATGCGAGAACAGCTGCTATCAATATTGGTATTATGGAAATACCTCAGATTACATGTGCTATCCATGTAATTCAGCTTGTCAAATCTGTACTGGACCCACAAATAATGACTGCACCCACTGTGCTCAAGGTTATTTTTTGCAGCCTCAGCCATCAACTACTTGTCTTCCAACGTGCCCCAGTAATACCTATTCTGATTCATCGGCAAGAAAATGTGTGGAGTGCTACGGAACGTGTGCTACATGCATGGGAACTTCGAATAATTGCACTTCTTGTGTTTCAGGATATTTTATGCATGGCAGTGGTTGTGTTGCTGTTTGCCCCGATGGATATTATGGTGACACAACTAATAGCCTTTGTGTTCTTTGCGATAGTGCTTGCAAAACTTGCATTGGACCTGGAGCAGAACAATGTTCGTCTTGTAATAGAGGCTTAGGATATTATTTACAACCTGATTTCATAAGTTGCAACAAAACTTGTCCTGATGGTTACTATGGCGGTAGTATCATGTGCATTGCATGCCCTATGTCCTGTAAAACTTGTTCTAGTCCCGGATTGAGCCACACCTTGGTGTCTTATGATAAATGTACTTCATGCAATCCAGGTTATTTTTTGGGTTTAATAGATCGTACAACAGACGAACGCACTTGCGATTCAACTTGTCCTGATGGATATTACGGAAATCCAACGACGAACACTTGTGAAATATGTGATAGTGCTTGTACTATTTGTCGAAATTCTTCTGCAAATTCATGCACATCATGCTCACCAGGCTATTATTTAGATCCACGTACTTCTTTGGGTTGTCTTCAGAAATGTCCACCTGGATATTGGGAGCTCTCTCTAAACTGTCAACTTTGCCATTCTTCGTGTCTTACTTGTACTGAAGGGCCTACAAACACAAATTGTCTTTCTTGCAAACCCACTTTTTTCCTTCAACCAGATGGGAAAACGTGTTTAACTTCCTGCCCACAAGGATACTTCAAAGATACAACCAACAACTTGTGTGTTGCTTGCAACTCAGCATGTTCCACTTGTTTTGGTCCTGAAGCCAATCAATGCTATAGTTGTAACTCAAATTACTTTCTACAATCTTCGGAATCCACCACCTGTTTGACTTCTTGTGACTCTTCTCCTAACACATGGACTGACTCAGTAAATCGAAGATGCCAACCGTGTGACGTGTCGTGTATGACTTGTAATGGGTCGGGCAAAACAAAATGTCTTTCTTGCAATACAAATTATTTGTTGCAGCCAAATTCAATCACATGTGAACCTACCTGTCCTATTGGGTATTGGAAGGATGCAACGATTCGCACTTGCAATCCTTGCATCCCACCATGTTTAACTTGCACAAACCGTGAAGCTTGCTTGACATGTCAAGCAGGTTATCAAGTTGATTTTTCATCGAAACAATGCGTCGAATCCTGCCCTGGAGGGTACTATCCCGATAATGGATGTCAACCTTGTCATTTGGCTTGCTCTACTTGCTTTGGGCCCACAACTTCGAAATGTCTCAGTTGCAATCCAGGGTTCTTTTTACTTGATTCCACAACGTCCTGTCTGACATCATGTGACTCTGTTCCTGGATATTGGAGTAATTCTTCTCTTTGGATTTGTTCTAAATGTGGCTCTGGTTGTGCGAGATGTGAAAACGAGCAAACTAATAATTGCTCGGCCTGCTTACCAGGATATTATTTCGATAATACAACAAATGCCTGTGGTACTTCATGTCCAGATGGATTTTATACAAATAATGAAACCTTACGTTGCATTCCATGTCCAGAAACATGCGAAACGTGCTCAGGTTCAGACACACAGAACGTGTCCTGTCTCTCTTGTTCATCAGGGTACTACCTGCAATTACCTCCTCATCCTCCCACCTGTTTAACAACTTGCCTTGATCCGACATTTTGTCCAAACAGCTCTGACAATAGTTGTTCCCCATGTAATCTTGCTCGCCAATGGGCAGTCTGGACCTTTTTGGGTTTCCTCCTCGGATATGTACTATTGATTTTCCTCTTTGGAAAGAGCTATGGAAACTATTCAATCTTTACTAAACTTATTGAAAAAAGAAGACAAAATGTTAGTGTCAAGCCACATACTACCTATAAATTGCTTATGATTTTCCTTGCCACCCATCCCTTGACTTCAATTTTCCTTTACAACGATAAAGATTTCAGTAAGAGAATTGGATGTACATTGCTTTACATTCGAATCATGATGCTATTTATTTTGGCAGCTGGTATTCACCAAGTGGAGGTAATTATGAGTTGCTTGTTGTATGAATTAACTATTCAATTTAATCATTGCTAGGACGCTGAGACCGTAGATTTCGCCCTTCAAATGAAGTCTTTTGATTTCGTAGTATTCATCCTTCCGTATGTTGTAACTGCCCCCTTTCACTCTATATTGGAGAAATTCTTTCGCTACTATCAACGAAGACAACAAGATAATATCATGTAAGTACCTATTTGAAGTTTTCTTTATTCTATTTCAATTAATGATTCCTCCTCAGCAAACTTAGAAATATCCTACGAGCAGAAAATAAGATAGTGAGGAAACTCAAGGCTAACTTTCACCTAACGCTGATTATTGGAGTGATGCTGATAGAATCCATAGTCGCACTTCTCTTTTGCATCAGATATAATAAGAATAACAAGCTCACAATTTGGAAAGCAAATTTTCTCAGGTTATTTCTAGAGGACTTAATACTGGTGTCTGTCTCGTGTTTCACGATCAATTTATTGCTAATAAAGTCCATAATTGACAACCAAAACATCTCTACGAAGATCAAATCAATTGTTCGAAAGCTCATAGATGACGCTCACTATGATGTCTTCTCAATACTGAATAAAAGGGAAATACCAGAAGGTCCAAATGAACGGCAGCAAATAGTTAACCCAGTTCAGGTAACATCAATTATAATTGGGATTCGAAAGGAGCTGACAGAATTCTAATATATTATTATATAGTTTTCTGAAACTTTTCTCAAAGAGTCAGAAAACGAGAGTCGAAAAACAAAGACTAATTTCATATCGGAAGGCGAAGGGATGAGTGATATAGGAAGTAGTAGTTCGCGTAAAGAGCTTGGAGGAAGTCTGATAAAAGCAGAACTCACTTATGTAATCTTTTTTTGATTTTCTCTCGGCAAAATTTGATCAACATTTCTACCTACAAAGATGTCCCCCAAAATTGGTGTTTCTACAACGAGACACAGACGCCATATATGTGAAGCTTCACCTGTATAATATACAAACACCACTATTATTCTAATATTATGTTTAAGATTTCGAGAGAGAAAAAAATCGAAATGAAAGAAGAGGAGGAAATAAGACCTCAAGAGTGTGACGAAGAACCAGTATTTTGCTGTATATCTATTGAAAATTGTGACATTTTCATGCACTTAGGAAAAAGATCAAGCATCATTTCCTGAACGTCAAGAGGATCCATTTGAAATTATTGACCCGACTCGAAACTATTTCTTTGAATACCAGTTTGGAAATAAACTTGAAATTCAACCGAGCAATCAATATGAAGACAGTACTGTGGCTAGAGAACGACAAGAGATCATCCCAGAAAAAATAGCGAAGAATGATTCGGACAAATTGGAAATCTTCGCTCAGGTTAGATTAATACCCAAGTGTCACAATTAACAGTTCAACTTTTCACCTTTAGGATGTGATATTAGAAGTTGATATGCTAGAGAAGAGGCCGAAATCACAAATGAAACGAAAAAAGAAAAAAGTGAAGGATATCTTGATTTTACTAATATTTTATCTTCTAATTTATTTCGTTTAGAAAAAGAAAGCGAAGAAAAAGAAAACCTTGGATGAAGCAGCAGAACATCATAAATCGGACGAGATAAAGTTGCAGATAAAGAGACAGTCGATCTGCTAATCACCTCAGAGAGATTTAATGATGCTATCTTCTTGTGGGTATTCTTAACTTAACTGTCTAATGTTAGTCCTGAGGGTTTGTAGGTTCTAAGTTTTGGGATTAGATAACTAATGTAGTTTGTAATCTGTCCAAGTTATACCTTTGCTTCATATTTCATGTGAAGAAATTCGATTCCTAATAATACATCTTTATAAATAATCATGACTCCTGACCAATCGGACTTTCAAGAAATCTCCTCTCGCTTGGTTTTTCCGAAACCAGCTCTTATTACCCCATAAAGCTTTCTTAATTAAACCATTTGTATCTTTTCTCTCGTGATATTAAGGTGTCGAGTTGGTAAGTTCCCTCTTCACGGATTTATTGAAATTACTACTATCTTTCTACCTCATCATCCCGAAAACCCATTTTAAATGCTCAGCCGAAATTAAAAATAAAACTCTTTCAATCAAAGACCGGATAATATTCTATGGTTGAGTTAGTTTCAAGGAAGAAGATCATATTTCTCGGAGATAGGGAAACTGGAAAGACAGCATTGTTAACATTGCTCGTTTTTGGTACCTTTACCCATGCTTATCAGGTAGCACTGGCTTCTTGGAAGTCACTCCGACTAAAACTTACTTGCAGCCTACAATAGGGATAGAGTTCATCACAAGAACTCTTAGTTCTGGCGATAAAGCTATGAGATTGCAGTTTTGAGATCCATCAGGCAATGAGCGCTTTAGATTGTTGATTCCACGTTATATTCGAGAATTACACACTGCCATTATCTTGTACGACATCACAAGTCTTCGCTCTCATTCCAATCTATCTTACCTCAACTCATTTACTGCTTAGACGCAAGTTCATTTGACAACTTGAAAACTTGGATCAAGATGGCTAAAGACGAACGTAAGGACGACATACAAATTATTATTGTTGGCAATAAAGCAGATCTCAAATCAGAGAGGTAATACCATTCGACCTTCTTTTTCATCTAGCATATTGCCTTGATTGTAGAAAAGTGGAAATAGAATATGGAAAGGCGCTAGCTGATGAAAATGGAGCTGCTTTCTTCGAAATTTCAACAAAATCTGATTCTGATGTGGCTGAATTGATAAGAGGAATCTTAGAAAAAATCAGCTCCCCAAGCATGTAGGACATTGGGTTGCTTTGAGTCAGAGTTTGATTGTCCAGAAAAAATATAAATGACAGCATTATTATTTTCTAATTTGGTTTCTAGAGTAACGCTGCGTATTTTCATGAATGAATTTACGTGAAATAGAGTCTATGACGAATCATCAGTATATGAGCAGATTACGTTAATAAGTTTTCAGATAGTAGCACTGGTAATCTGGTGCCTTTCTCTGAATTGAAGATTAATAAATCGTCAGCTATTGAATGCTTGCCTGAAAAGAAATTGGCCTATTAATTGCGAAACGACTTTTCAATACGGTCTATTGATATCATTGAAATGTAGTCATACAACCTAGATAGTCAAAATTCTGGGAATTCTGAATCGCACTCTCGTTTTCTTGATTAATTCGATGGAGCTGGTTACAATATAAAATGAGGAAAGGAGTATCTTCACAACTAATAGCAATAGATTGGTTTTGATATATAACAAACATTTCCGTTTAGATAATTTTCATGTTAACAGTTTATCAAAACAAATTGTGTATATACAGCATAACATGTCAAATATCAACTGAAATTATCGGCTTTCGTTGGTGAGTAATCTCATGATCGTCAATAAAGAGCAGCAATATACATCGTTCTCAATAATTGTGAATTCCTCCTTATTTTCAACGAAACACAGAACTTTGATTCTATTTTGTTGAGCCGAAAATCTTTTATGCAATGTTATCTCGAGTAAATTCCATTGGAATTATGAGTTTCACTCTGAGAACTAATTTAAATCACTCTGTAGAAAACCAAATTTAGAATGCTTCCTGACCATTTGAAATTCAGAGAGCTTGATTTGACTCTGAGCAGCCAGCATGAGAGAAGACACCTTTCAGTCATATATTTGCAACTCCAATCAGAATTTCACATTGTATCGTCTGAAAATCTTAAGAATAGCCTTCCTCCCTTGTCTAATTTCTGTGAGCCACACAATGCTATTCCTCCAACGCGCCTTCGTTTTACTGCGCTCAATTTCTGACGACAATGCGTTAGAACATTCTCCCATCACTATTCAACTCAATTTTCCCACATTCATGCCCTGTCATACCGAAAATTCCTCTCATTCGTCATTGACTTTCTCCCCTTCGTTATTTGCAAAGAGCGTTGCTGCATCCGGCAACTTCTACTCTGCGATTATTGCCAAAACGCCGAAGGGAATTTTAATCGTAGATAAAATTGATTTTTTTAGCTCCTGAAGCGATCGGTATAATGAAAAATACAAACACTGGCCAATATTCCAATTCTCTTGGATAAACGCAACAAATTTTATTAAGGTTGGTGCAATATACTGTTTAATAAGAAGCATTAGCGGAATCATCAAAAACCTTATAATAAAATGACAACCTTAACCCAACTCACTCCGACTCTCGATTTCAGCCCTCTCGAAGGTGCAGGGCTTACTCTATCAAACAAATTAGCCTTGAAATCGATAGCTATAACCCCGAAAGAACGAAATAAGCAAGTCGCTTTCAAAGAAAAACAGAATTCGAAAGCTCAACTCAACCAATTGCTAAATTCCGCGAAAAAACTCGACGGTCATCACAAAAATCCAGAGCGCCAACGCCTTACGCCATCCAAACTCGATGTCACGTCGACACGACTGAGCATTAATTCTGCTGCACGTAGAAGTTCTAAACAGGACTCAGAACTATTTGGACTGTATAGTCCTCACTCTGTGACCACTCAACCAACCGAAACAACCATGATTCACGTATCCTTTTTTTTCCTATTGATGTGTAGTAATCGCCATTTCCGTTAGCAAACGAGCAGTCAGAAAATCCCTGTTTCGCCAAAAAGACAGCTAATTTTCATCAGCCAAGGCGCGAACAAGCTCGATTCAGCGAAGATTTCAACTGAAGACAAACGCAACTATGAATGTTTCAAGTAATGTGATATCAAATTAATTAGTTTATAAATGGCGAGCAGAGACAAAACGAAAAATGCATTCAAAAATTTTTTACCTAATGCGAAATACCCCTACTTGTTGGGAGAACGAGGAAAGGAAGAAGAATATAAACCTACCATGATACCACAAGAAATAGATGTAAAACGGTTGGAAAATTTTAATATGGCGAAATATCAGTCATGGCGCCAGGTAAGAAGGCCGTGGGTTAAGTTAGTTACCATGTTTTTAGGACATGAAAAAGAAGTTAGCTAACAAATCGACGATGAAGGGAAAATAGATGGAATACGGGTCGGGAGCAGCACGGCTGTAGAGAGAAACCAATGGTTTCTTTTTAAACTAGTATAATTTTATCAAGTTATAGGGATCTGTGGTCCTTTGGACATCTCTTGAACAATTTTATCATTTTGAAGGCTCTCAGTTTGAGTTGTCAAGTATTCATGTTAAATGTATGTTAATTGTGTTGAAAAGTTTCTTCCAAATCTAATCAAGTTTCGAATAAAAAGGGTTGATAGTCTTTATTGGTTAAATATTTATTAATCGTTGCATCACAAAATGAACCATGACGCATCAAATAAAGTGGGTTTGTTATTTTAATAATTTACAAACTTTACATTCCGAAGATGACTCAGGACGAGAAGTTCTGAAACTTCTTTTCGCAACGTTGTTTTTTGAGTAGGGAGATAGTGGTTGCGTAGCCTCATGTTTGCATTGTCGATTTCCCGATGAAAGTCCAAAAAAAGAGAAAAGTTAATGTTTAGCAATGCTTTAATGTAAAAAACACATTATTTAACAGCAAAGAACGAGGCCTGCTAACTTGTTATCAGGTTAGTTGACTCCACCTTTAATCAGTTAAGTAAATTGCTTTAACTATAGGCCTTGGAGCCCTAATTGAGTTAATCTTTGAATTAATTGATTGAATCACGAATTAGAGTTCGGAGCCAGTAGTGGAATTAATTACCCTCACGTGATATGGAACCAAAATTTCGAAATACCAACAGATTGCACTTGAAAAGCGATATTCTAAGGGTCCTTCTTCTTTTTTTCAAAAACTCAAATGGCTACTCTCTACTCAAAGTTCCACTTCGCCCGGAATGAAGCAATAAGTCTCCTTTCTATTAGTCATAAACAACAATTAGTTATAAAAGAAGGCTCAAACTCTTAAATAAGAACATCCAGGAGCAATTTTTTATTTGTTACTAACCTCTCTCAATTAAAATTTCTGGTTAATATAGCAGACATCATCAGGTCTTCAATACGCTCATTCCGCACTGTCGAGCCACTATTCCCTCCTGTCGATCAGCAATACCCATGAGTTTCGTGATGAAGGGTACAAAACCTTTAATAGTGATCTTTTAAAATAATCGTACAATTTCTGGATTAACAATAAATCTTCCAAATCATCCAACTTGTCGATTAAATGCGATTGTACCGTTCGTAGAAGTTGTTTTTCTCACTCCCACTCGATTTGGAGGCGTGACTACCGGCTCTCGCGCTACTGCAAAGAACCCTTGCCCAGAAAAATTCTATTAAATTGACAAATTAAAGGAATTGGAAGGAATTTTATTTCGAAGCGTTTATGCGCATATGCCCGAAACTCCTTATTTATTAATTTTGGTTAATTGGTTCTAAATCGATTTAGTTAAAATCTCTCAGAGGTAAATTAAACTCGAATCGATTCTATCTTGCAGCATAAACCCATTTAAACTTCCATTCAATCGAGCCTTAATTAAAATATTTCAAACCCAAATTGACAGCATCCAAGCAACAGCAATGAATCTTAAGCTTGAAGAAGCAAGCAATACACACAACGACCTCAGAGGTTCTGACCAGGGCTCTCACCAAGAGCCTGGCCTTCTTTGCAAGAATGAAGAAAAAGTCCCAAAAGCGACTCCTGGGAGGAAAAAAACAGAAAAAAAAGTGTTTTATTGCACTGAAGCTCTCTGCAATAAGAGCTTTACCCAGCGCTCGACGCTGATAAAGCATTTGAGGATTCATAACGGCGAGCGTCCCTACGTCTGTGAGACCTGCAATCAATCCTTCATCCAAACCTCGAATCTAAAGCGGCATATGTTGGTCCATACTGGCGAGAAAGCTTACAGTTGCGAGTTCTGTAAGAAGACCTTTTCAACCTTCTCGAATTTGAAGGTTCATCGAGAGACTCATAAGGCAAATAAGAACCGAAAGACATTCAATTGCCAATATTGCCAAAAAAGCTTTCTTTACCGCTGCAGTCTCTTTAAGCACGAGAGCAAGTGCACGATCAGCAAAGAGAAGAGCGCTAGCACGTCCGATGAAGAGGTGTCTGATGAAACCATAAAGAAAGTTAAAAAAGAATCAGATATTGTCTGTAAAACGAAGGAAAACGAGTTAGATCAAGAGATACCTACGAAACTAAGCCCTGCATGTCTACCGGTGACCTCACCAGAATTAATCACACCAATGTTCCCATGTACAAACAAAATTATACCTCCAGTCAATCTTTTTCCACAGTATCTGAACAACAATGCCCCTTTCAATCCTTTACAGATGTTTAATACTCCACGTGTACAGTTGACGCCTCCTCCAACGCTTCTTAATCCGTTGATGCAGCTGAGAACTCAGAATTTATTGATGCAGAACCTAGGGTACAACGCGCAGTTATTAAACAGTTTACAAGGAATTAGATTCTACTAGTTGAAGGCAAATAGATGGAAGTTTAGTTTATCGTGTGCGTTGTCCCGTTTGTGAAAAAATTTTTCGTTATAGTTCAAATTCGAAAAGGTTCTCTGTTTCTCGGTCAGTTGAATAATTTTTGTTCAATTCACAATTTATATTCAGTTTACATAGCTTTTCAGAGCCACTACTCTATTCTTTGGATATCCCTTTATATTCAAGAAAAAGAGACCAAGCTTGGTCTGACTTTCTCAAGCTAATGGTTCACAAATAAATCGATGTATTTTTTTGGTTACAAAACCTAACTGAGAATAGTAATGGTTATTAGACTATAATTCTGTGCTTAATTCTATAAAGCTTTTCTAACAGCTCGAGGGTGGAGACTCTGTTCGAGATGGATTCCTGATTTTAGAGCCTAAGAGAAAGAGAACAGAATTCACAATTTTAATCTCAATAAAGAACATATTTACTGAGTTAAAAACGGATTAAAAACTAACAATTTCATTGCAATAGTAAATTTCACGAAATTATGGCCTCATCCCAGCAGTGTGTAGCAAATATAAACCCATGAAATCATTCACTCATTCGATTGTTAGTTGTTTCCTTTCAATATTTGGCAAATATGCCTTTAAAATACTCAGTAAATGCGAAGAAAAGCATGGTGTGAGGTGCCATTCTAGACCACATAGCGAAGAATCCTTTGTAGAGTCCAGCCACTCCTTCAATCTTCAGAATCTTGATGAAGCAATCCCATGGTCCCTTGTACAGCTCTCCTCCTGCTTGGGAGTATTTCTGGTTGTAGACTCTTGTGCTGACGACGTCCCAAGGACTCTGGGTAAACGAAGCTGCGAATGAAGCAACGAAGCTTGAAAATACATACAGAACCCCATCATCTTTCAAATGGAAATTATCAACCGCGATGTGCTTGATCTTATCATAGGTAGCTAGTTGAGCTGCGGAACCGACACCCGTTCTCATTGCGAAGGGAACAGCTCCGTGATACAGTCCCTTCACGCCTTCTAACTGGAAGATCTTCGTCAGGGCTTCGAGTACGCTCTTGTATTGGTACCTGTGTCTTTCAGCCGCGAAACTGTTAGCTTGTTGTCTCGTCTTGACCAATTGCAGTGGTGACGCCGTAAATGAACCTGTGAAACCAGCACAGAGACCAGTGAGCATATTGTATGCGTGACTCTTTTTGTTATCTTCATGTCTGAGGGCCTTTCCACTCTCGTAGATGCCAAGTCTGAGGCCATTCATGACTGTTTGGAAGTAAATCGCTGTGAGCAGACCTGATTGAATGCCACGGATTCCCTCGTATTTGTAAGTCTTGATAAGAGTATCAACTACACCATTGAGTTTTTTCTGGTACTCACCTGTTTTCATGAGTTCTCCCTGTAATTGAAGACGAGTTTTGGCGCAATCAAATGGATTGCTGAACACTGCAGCAGAGGAGCCTGCCATGGCTCCAATGACAAAATTCTTTAAAAGGCTTTCTTCCTTCTTTTGAATCATTTTTTTAGTTTAAAATCTGTCAAATTTTATGAATCTTTAATTCAACACTACTCTATTAGCTGTTTAATATCGCAATCAACTCAAAACGGATATTTTAATTCCTGAACACTAAAAACAATAGCGCTCAATTACGATTTAATGGCTCCCTATTTTGCTTTTCCACGTGATTCTTCGACATGATCAATCCGTTGGTTCATTATTCCTATCGTCGCCCATATGCTATTCACCGATTCTATTATTATTCAACATAATTGTTGAAATATCTCATTGGCACTGGCGATATTACCTTGAGATGCTAGTGTAGAAGACGAAAGAAGACTCTCCTGTTTCTGAAGAGCAACATTGAAATTTGAAAGGTTCTTGTTTATATTGGCGAAGTTCGTGTCATACAACTACAATGAATCCGTTTTAGTCATTAAAATTCTGGCGTTACGAAAGAAATACCTTTAACTTTTCATTGATCTTGCGAATACAAAAGGCGATTCCTTCGTCTTCCTCTTTCTCTTTGCTATAGATGCGAGATAATGGATTTACTTATCATTATTGAGTTACGGTTCCTCGTCTTTCGCATCTAATCGATCCTCTATTGCAGAAATCTGTTTCAGAATCGAAACTTGCACTGTTTCAAGTCTCTGCTCTGACTTTATTCGATTATTCATTCTATTTGCAGTTGGTTCAATAAGCTACACAACCAGTTAACTCTTTACATTTCTGTACGTATCGTTTCAATTTGAGAATCTATTGCCTTTCCGAGCGCTGTTTGAAAAATTTTAAACTTACTCTCAACTACACTCTCGATCTCCTTCAACAACATTAACACTTTAGAATTATGAGAATTTCCTCACCTGATCTAACTCTGCGCTGTGGAAGGTTGATACATTACTGCCTCTCGTCGAGGAAATCATTCCACTGCTATCATTAAGGTTGGAATAGAGCGTATCAAAAACAGATGCTTTTGTATTGCTGAGTTCTGCTTTAATGGCGTTGATTTGGTCCTGGAAATTGTCGATCATGCTGTTAAGCGCCGTCCAAATCTTTTGAATATCATCTTTTAAACTGGGAGCAGAAGCGTTTTCTTCATTTAAATCGTCAAAGCTGTTCCTGCGGATCAACCCTGTTTTTGCCTTCCCTCTGATTCTTTCTAAAAACTCAACACGATCGCTCAATTTCTTCATTTCCTCAGTAAAATCCCGAAATTCACAAGCCTTGCCATCTTTATTTCCTTTAGTCAATTTTGAATGAGAGAAATCTACCTGAATTGAGAATCATTGGTGTGATAAGGTAATCTGTCTCGCTCTTAACCCTCTTTTTATGCTTTTTCATTGCAGTGCTGTTAGAAGGTGTCATATCTTGTGAATTAATGTGACGTGGCTTTGCAGGCGAGTTTAGAATGGCTTGCTGAAGCATGTGTTTATGAACAGCGCTGGCGACAGCTTTCTCAAGTGCCTCTTGGAACATTTCGCTTTCGATAACTATTCGCACGGTTGATGAAGCAGATGGGAGTGGACTTACCTGTTGTTGCGATTGTATTGTAGTCTGGCTCTTCGGGTTGTGGAATTTCGAGTTTTTCGGCTTTTAGTTCTGAAATGTTCGATTTCATTGAGAAAACCGTTTCTTTGAGTTCATCAAGAGTCCCTTTCAGAACCTAATGGTGGCGTGGATAAGTTTTTCAGGGCGGGTAAGTACTTCTATGTCAACGTTGGTTGATAAAAGCTTTTCTTCCAAGTCTTTTATTGCTTGACTGTCGTCCATTGTGTGAATAGCCGAGGTTCAGATCTCAAATAAAAAATAAATATCTATCCTTTTTCAGTGTTTATTCCTTAGAAAATGTAGCCATTAAGAAGATGTCGGATTTGAATGCTTTAGGGTAAAATAGACTAAGAAGACAAAGAGATGTTCTTTCCTCCGATTAGTTAGACCAAACCGCTTTAAAGAAAGCTTCTCAATGAAAATTCTAAGCAAATAGATCACTTAATTGAAATTTTTCGTTGTACTATTGAGGTATTGACTATAATGAGTCTTCTAAAGGCTTCTAACAGCAAAAATGACGCGAAAGAAGCATGTAGTAACTATTGATCCTACTAATATTATTAATTCGATTGATTGTAAAGTGTAGTCTTTACACGCCTGCAGAACTCAATCGCGCTATTTTGTCAGCGTTGGTTTGATTTTTTTGACGCAATCATCCTGTAATGATTCTATTATATTCTTTTTTTGGTAGAATTCTATGGTTCTGCTGATTAATCAAACAAAAAAGACCCGATAATGTTACAGATCGTAGCACATATATAAGTCATTCGTGACTCGAACCCTCTAACCTCGAGTTTGGCTACCTAATTTTAGACTTTTCGAAATCGACCTCCAACTACACTTTCAATTCCATCACCAACACTCAGCGAAATCCCTCACAAACCAGCTCAATCAACGCAGGTAACTTGTTAATTGACGTATGCCTAGATAAATCAAATTTATAATAGGCCGGCTATCAAACGCTAAACTCTCTGAATTTTGATCTCGTTTGCCTTTGCTAACTACTTTCAATTCTGATCACTTTACTCACATCAGATTCTACAAAACTAAACATCTGTGTATTTATATCGGTATGTTCATTATGTAGAATAATATAATCTTCCAACAATATGAATACCAAAATCCTTCCAAGCGAAATCCTCAAGCGATACCAAAATTTCGAGTACGTTGGTGTTGACGGTGACTACATCATCGCGAAAGCAACCAGCAAAACCTCAGATTCCTCAGTCGAATTAAGAATTCTCAATCTCGACGACCCAAAAGTCCTCCAAAGGAAGACTGAGCTCGTCTTTAAACTCCTTCTGCATGTGACCATTAATTCCACGCTTACTGCAGCCTTAATGAGTTATCAATTCTTCCACGAATACTCCAGTGCAAAGACATGCTTTGTTTTCGAAGACGAAACTACACGGCAAGCTCGAGTAATCAGCAGATCCCTCGCTAAAGAACCTGCCAGAGTCCGCAGTAAGTACACTGGGTTGAACGTCGAAACCCGCGGCTACCAGCAGCAGCAGGACAATTCAAATCAAAATGAAACAAATGAGACTTTCTATGAGAAAATGAGGGATTGGGTGGACAAGTATGTGCAAAAGCAGGAAGAAAAGATACAGAAATTTTCCGAAAAATTCGATGCGAACACTAAATTCCAAACGATCGTGCTTTTCAGAGATTTTGATGGAAAAATGAGTCAAATATTCCAGTTCGCCAAGCAAAAGCCTACTCAGCCTGCTCAGCCCACAACAAAGAAAGTCGTGAAGAAGGTCGTAAAGAAGATCGTGAGAATTTCTAAAGCGCCACAGAATAACCAGACGAAAAAAAGTACTTCTGATTCAGCAAATAGCGGGAAAGTTGTTTCAAAAGCAAATCCTGCAGCCGGAAATATTGACCCAACGAACCGCAAGAAATAGTTAATTTTTAAAATGTCTATGCGCATTATAAGCTATTAGTCTTTTTTAAATCTGTTTCTGCATCTATATGTCCTCTCTTACTCTGATAAATGAACAATTAAAAAAAGATTTCCTCTCAATAACTTCTTTTCCATTAGTTATGCTCTATATCAATCGAATAAGCCATTAGATAGAGAAAGCAGTGGTATTTTTTAAGTTCTTAAGCGTTGATTAATCAACCCAAAGGAAAGTTCATCTAAAATTACTGGCCTAGACTCGTTTTGATACCCTCTCTCTTAAAATCACTAACTCATAGAGAAATGACTTAAATTCATTACAGCCAGGCGATTCTTCTCATTTAGGTAATCTTTTTGAAACTGTTATATTCATTCGCTCCCACTTGTCCTTCTCTCATTAGGATTTGAGGATAGTAGGTAATATATCCACTTTTCCTTTGCAACTCGTCGCTCTCAACAAAATTTTCAGGGGGTTGCTGATAGCTCTTTAACAACGTGGAACGTGGAATATAAAATTTTTCCAGGTGTCTTTTCTTTAAATAATTCAAACGCATAAAGATAATTTAAATCCTATTTCCGTGAGATCGCAAAATGGAGCTCATGCTTCTCATGTTTACGCTGGGATACCTCAGCCAGGTCGTCGGCAGCGTCCTCCTCATCAAAAAAATCAGAAGAAAGAAGAACACTGAAGGCCTGTCCTTCGAGACTCAAATTTGTTACCTTGTCGGTGTCCTCATCAGAGTCATTTGGATCTTTAAGACCCGACTCAGCAAGCACTTTATCGTTTGGCTCGAGCTTGTCGTCTCTATCAGTATTGCTGTCTACCTCGTGTACCTTTTCGTCAAATACAAGGACAGTTCCTTCGTCCAGATCAACAACCCTATCAAGCTCGTTTATCTGGTTGCAGTTTGCGCTGTACTTTCCTACTTCTTCCATCCAGGCAAGCGCGATGCGTACATGCAAATGCTGGTGTCGTTCACGATATTCCTCGAGGCCGCGGGAATGTTGCCACAGATTTATATCATGAGAAAGCTGAAAGCTGTTGAGGTGACGATCGGCCACTATGTGTTCTCGCTTGCGGTGTCAAGAGTGTTCAGACTGCTATTCTGGTTCATGTCCTGGCTTGATGGAGTCGCGTTCGGATATTTGGTTATCGCTGATTTAGTGCATACGTTGCTTCTTGCTGATTTCTGCTATTTTTATCTCCGCTCGAAGAGAGGAACTCCAATCCTCCTTCAATAGAGGGAATATATTCGTAATTGATGTTTAACCTAAAATTGAATGCGCTGATCAGTTTACATAAAACAATAGAAAAACATCAGTTTCAATTCAAATTTTAAGCTAGTAGAATAGAAAATGACAATGTGATTTTGATGAATGAACTAGTTGAAATCGTTCTGCTTCAATCCAAAAATATTCATTATGAATCTAAAGATGTTTGCTAAGAAAACGTAAAATCTGGATATTTTTGGCCAAAGACTCTGCGCGCAAATCTTTTTTAATTCTACTTAGGTAAAGTATTTATGATGAGATTGAATAGTGTTTTTATATTCTTTTGTTGAGAGATAGATGCGTGATTTAGGGGTGTTCAGTAAATTCATTGCAGCATAGTATTTTTCGAAAGGTCCAGTCCATTTAATCTGAGTATATTTCCAAAAAAAAAATAGCTATGTAATAGCGTTTGAAATGTACTAGGATATTCTCTCATAGTAATTCTTATTATTAAACATACTGTGGATTCGTAAACGATAATAAATTTCAGAAATAAAGTTTGAATATCTCAAAGGTTTATAATTTGAAAAATAAAAAGCTGAAAAGATAATGAAAACTGAATTTGGTATTTGGTAAATCCAGTGTTCCAAAGATAGGGCAAGAAACTCATGCCCCTGATGTAATGCGTAGAATGGCAGAAGCGTCGTCGTTGTTAGGTATTAGTTTCCTTCATTCAAATCAAACTCCATGTATTAGTAGAATTTTGAAAAATTCTTTCTTGTAATTATTGCTGCTTAAACAGTGTATTGAGTACGTTTCAAATGTTATTCCTTGTTGATTAAAAACGCAAAAAAATTATCAATATCTAATCCCATTGCACAAAGATCATTTCATATATCCTACAACAGGAATGTTTTAGGAAAGTTTTTAATCAATTCATTAGATAAACCGAATATGTTATATTATTTAAATAAATATTTATGAATCTTAACGAGATTGCTAACAAATCCAAGAGGGACATAAACGCAAGAGAAAAATTAGGAGAATCAATGTCATCATTAGCATTCTATATTTCTGTTGAACCCGATGTGCTACTTTTAACAAAATTCAAGGAATTGAATGATTGATTTGGTGGAAATTAGGATTTTTGGGTAAATCCTATGATGGAATCGCTAAGATAAAAAAAAAACGGAAAGAGATGTAAGAGCAAAAAGTTATTATTTCGCTAGTCTAACGTTCACTAACTCAACATTATTGCTAATCTCATCATTAATTTCGATATTCTGAGCATCGGCCTGCCAATTGGAAAAACTCGCTTGTGGTGGAAACTCCGCCTGGTACATTTGTAGCTCTTTTGCTCTTTTTATTCTCTCAAGAGTCCTTCCAACTCCATTCGAAATAAATCTCTCAAAACAATACATTAGAATGCTTGTTACAGCTCCCACTAAGATTACTATCCATCGGAAATCCACCGGAAGCGTTTCCGGAACTCCAAATAATCTATCTCCCACCGCCATCCATAAGAACAACCCGCATAGAGCCACAAAACTGAGAATAACCGCGATAGAAAAAGGGAAATTTGTGTACCATGGCTTCCTGAACGGCTTCCCAATGCTGAATGCAATAATCGAAGCTATTATCAACAGACTTGAAAACGCGAAGAGCGTTCCGTTCTCCATGGCTTGAAAATTAAACTCTAGCGGATCAGGCCGATATTTTTCAGCCGGCACGAAAAACGCCCGCTGCTTTAGAATGAACAACAAAGCCAGCTGCCCCAGAAACTGCAAAGAGATTTGCCCAAACACTGAAATGAGACAACTCGAAGAGAACAAACTATCAGGTGGTAAATCAATGCTTAGCTCCTCGTGAGGCCCCGTGTAACTCATCGTGACGAAAATTGGCACGATAATACAGAGGTCTTGCCAAAGGAACTGCATGTCGTTGAAATTAGAGAGCTGCGTATAGAGTATCGAGACAGCTGTGAACTGGATCATGCTATAAAGTGCCATGAATTTAAAGCATTGGAAGTTAGTCGCCAGGGTACAACGGCCTTCTCGAAGAACTTCAATTAGGCTTGAGATATTCAGCACTTTAGAATTAAACGGCGCTGAGATCGACGCTTCCGCTTCGCTCAGCGCGAGTCCTACGTCCGCTGTCCTAAGCGCACCGACGTCATTGGCGCCGTCGCCAACCATCGCAACGAGCCTTTTTTCCTTCTGGAGCATCTCGATGAGCTGTATCTTATGATTGGGTTGCATCCTAGCGAAGATTTTGCTTCGATACACCACATCTAAGACCTTTTTAGCGAACTCTTTACTGTCTGTGATTTCCCTTGCTGCTAATAAGTAGCTGAAAGCTCTTCCTGTGAATGCTATCTCATAGATCGCTCCCTTCGGAAGCTCGTTAATAAAAGAATAGAGGGCGTTATTTAACGCGCTCATGAGCTCCGTATCAGTATCGGGTTCGTTACTTGAGTCAATAGCCGGGGCCGCTATTAGGACTTCGGGCTGAGGAGCTTCTTCATTAATTGTGATCAGCTGAAGATGCGAGCTTCCAAATTTTTCGATCAAATCGCAGATTATCACGCTCGCTGTCTGCGAGATCATCGCAACGTCCTTTGCGACACTCACCGCTGTGATGGGATTGTCACCAGTCGACATCTTGCTCTGAATTTGCGCGCGATTGAGAACACGAATCGTCGGTCTGCTTTCAGGTTTGGCTTTATTCTGAAACACGGCAAAACCAACAAAACGTAAATTAGTTTCTGTTTTCGCACGGTCGAGATCATCTAAATGGATCTGACATTCACTTTGATCGAGCTCTCGATATGCCAGTGCGAGGACTCGGTACCCGCTCAATGTATAATGGTTCAAAGTCGAGTCGAAATCGTTAGGAAGAGTCGCTGGGTTGCTGAGGGTCTTGACTACCTCAGGAGCGCCTTTGCAAAATAAGAATTTTTTGCTTGGTTCAAGCGCCAGCGCTGCAACAACACTCATACGTTGAACATTCGAATTGAACTCAAATTTCTTCGAAACAATGAAATTTCCTAGTTTCACTGACTTCATGGCAAACAGCACGGCCGCGTCATTCGACGCTTTATAAGCGAATTCCGAAAAATGCACTAACTTCACCTCCATAGGGTCCCCAACGATATGATCGCCCATGAGAACGACATTGTGGCAAATTCCCATGACTTTAATCGCATTATGAACGCTTGCATTCACGAATTTTTGGGCATTTTGCTCCGTCTCGACGAACTCCTCGAATTTGGCGTTGTGCGAGAGTCTTACGCCTTTCAAGTCCATTTCATCAAAGGTGATCGTTCCGGTTTTATCAAAGCAGACGGTATCGATCCTTCCAGCGACTACAGCTCTTGGGGGACTGATACAGAAGATATTTTTTTTCTTTAATCGAGCCAACGCGAATGAGATTCCGACTGTGAGCGCGGCTGGAAGCGACGGGGGAACAGTGATAGTAACAAGATCGAGAATTCTAATGACAATTACTGACGTATGAACCTTGTGCATGATCACTGGGATAGATATCAACGACCCTGCCAGCGTAAAGCAAGCAAGGATCAAGAGGAAGAGGTATGCTTCACGGTCGAATTTGAAATGATGCGGCTTCGGATATAGGATTCCTCGAATCAATTGCCCACGAATAGATGTGAAGCCTGTGCGAATGACCAAAGCGCGAACCTCACCTTGATTCTCATTTATTTGGAGGACCTCTGTGCCTTCATACACCGTGAAAGTTTTGTGGAAATGTGGATTGTACACCTCCTTATTGTACGGTATTGCGAATTTTGTCACCGGAATAGACTCCCCAGTCAACGAGCATTCGTTTAGCAAGGCCTGCCCTTGCAATATTATGCAGTCGCAAGGCACTTTCATTTCGTTCGTTAAAGATATAATATCACCAGGAACCAACTCAGAGGAGTTAACTCCAGTTATTTTCACCTCCTCACCGTCTTTTATTCTATACACATCAACAGTGGTCGTGAAGAAAGCCATGCTTCGAATCTTAATCAAATTTGATTTAATCTCTTTGAGATTGAGAACTGCCGATAGCAAAGTGATACACCCAATTATCACTGCGTAGTAGTAATAATGCTCAACGCACCACAGTATGACGCTAAAACCTTGGAAAATGAAGAACGGATGCAAAATTTCATGGAGGAAAAGCTCCCAATAACTTGGCACTTGGAAATCAATATGACAAGGCCCGTACGTGCTTTGCATGAGACCAACAGCCTCTTGGTCCAATCCTCTCGAAAATTGCTGCCGAATCTGGTCAAAAGGCTTCCATATCAGCATTTCAATCGCCGAGCACGCATTCTCCTCGTCGTAAAGAACATAGTTCAGATGCCTGTTTTTAAATAGCGTTCGCGTTCGAGCTTCCTCAACGCGGGAATCATAGATTTCCCCCTGAGATTTAGGCACGATTTCTAATAGGCCGTCCCAATTACGAAGAAGGAAATGCGTGGCGTCGCGAAGCTCAGAAACACGGACATACATAATCCAAATTTTGAATTTGATGAGCCATCTGCATAGTAGGTACGTGACTCCAAGGGTCAATATAACTGAAAGATAGTATAAAACTAATTTTGAGCGCTTTCTTTGCAAGAATCGGACGTTTTTCAGCTGCTGGTCGCTTTCGACAAAGGTTGGACGGACTCTGCATTCGCCTGGAGGCAGCGGCAGTTCCATTTGCGGTGCCTTTTCATCATCAAATTTTATATATTTATCACTCATCAAGCCGAAATTAGTTCAGTTTTATTTCACAAAATTGAATTTGGAGGAAAATCATCTGTCTCAAAAGAATGTTTAATTTTTCGATCTAGCTCAACGCCTTTGTTTTTTTACGAAAATCCATATTTTTTTGTAAGAGGTTTCTATTAATTGAAACAAGAACTATATAATATCCTCCTATGAATAACTACATAGAAATTAACAAACTACGGCCTAGGTCTCTCTCTAGCTCCAAATGTGAAGGAATATTTCGATTTTTGTCTGCTGAATGAAGTCATCAGCTTTTTATTTGTTAACTGCAAGGTAGGTCGGTTGGAGTCCGCTGTTCCTTCGAAAAACTCTGCTTCCTCGGAGAAGAATATGTTTATTGGAAGGTTTTCCTCCACACTGAGGCGTAACTCAGAATTAGCGAGGTTAATGATTCCGTCTCCTTGCATGCTGTAGATATGGATGTTTGCCTTCGAATCTCTTCCTTGGATTACGAAGTTACTGGCACTGAGTCTCTCGATGAGGACGTTCGCATCCTCAAGGTCCATTAGTAAGGGGCCTTGGTGGTTGTTGATAACAACGTTCCCACCTTGAGATTCAAAATGCAGCCAAGAGCTCAGATTCGTGATATGGTTTTTCAGGTTTTCCTTATATGATTGCCCTTTTTCTGTCGTTCCTTTTAGTAGAGCCTCATGCTTTTGGCCTATCCCCGTATAAATCGAAGAGATTTTGAATTCTCCGCCGTTGAGGTTCCTGATGTTTGCATGGCCTGAGATGCCGATTCGCTTGGCGACAAGATCGCCTCTGGTTTCCAATTTCATTAAATACGCTTCCAGATAAGAATCGATTTGGATTTTGCTATTCGCGGTCAAGATCTCGGTATTTTCGCTTTTAACCTTGCTTAATTTGATTATCTTACCATTGTTAGGCACAGCTACTCTAACATTCCCTATTGTTTTTGATGAAACATCAGATTTTTCATATTCCACGCTCCCTAATGTCGTCAGGTCGATGTTATAATACTCAGTAATATCTGCAATGAGCTTATCTACCGGAAGACTGCGAGTAGCGTTCTCATCGGAAAGGAAAAACATCTGCTCACTGGCATCTTCGCTGTAGGTGAGCTCCTTGGGATTGGCTGCGCCGTAGAAGCTAAGGAGAGCGTAATCCTCCCAAATTGTCTTGATTTTTATGTCGATTTCTGATTTTGTGAAGGAAGTTTTCAAAAGTCCGTTTTGACCGTAGTGATGCTTGAGTTCAAGCACAGGCTCAGCAAGATTGGCAGTACAGAAATACCGGCAGCCAAGTTTGGATAGCAGCTTTGCTTTTTGGATAAACATGTGTTTGGATTACGTAGTTATTCGATAGGAAGTTTCCAATAAATAACTTAAAATGCATATCTATTATGCTTTTTTCCATCTATATAATCGAGGTTTTTCTGGGCGTTTTCTGACTCACTACACAAGAAATTAGCTCTACATCGGTTCGGTGGGCGAGGATATATATTATTGCACATAGGAAAGGTCAGAAAGGAGCCTAACAGTTAATAAATTAAAGTGTCTGTGCTATTCAATGCAGCTGAAGCTCAGTTGCAAAATTAAGTTTTATTAATTAACACCCTCGTTTTATTCTATCTTGCTTTCATAAATAATGGCAGCTAAGCCTATCAGACTGACAGCTGATCAGATCGCCGAGGCTGAGAGGAAAGCCCTCGCTCTTATCAATCAAAAGGTTCATTACGCTTACGCTTCAACCAGCAACGACGCAGCCTCCGCCGCAGAACTTATCATTGATAGCCTCCTTCAAAAGGGAGCAGAAAAGATGTACGGCAAATATCTAGCCCGCAGGCTACCTGAACATATGGCTCATACTTACGCCCACATCGCGAAGGAAGTCGCAGTTGAGCAGCTCAGACATTGCGATGCGGGAGAGTGTGTGGACGCGCTTGTCCTTGGCTGGAGTGAAGAAGAAGAGGCGGTATTCATTTGTTGTTGATTTCCCATAAAAAGCTGATAATCCCTTTTAGAAAAGCAGTAGTTTGGATTCTTGGGCCGTGCAGTCCCTCAAAGCCGAGATCAGAGAAGGCATTGAATACTCTCTTGCTGATCAGTCTCTGTCGATTCAAGGCTCAGTGCATAACACGACCAGATTCTCGTTCATGTCGACAAAAAACCGACCAATGACACAGCAGAACCGCTCAGCACACTCATTCAGAAGCGAAGCAACTTTCCGCCGCAAAGTGCCTGAAGCAGAGCTCGTGCAATTAGACACCTCGCGAAAACCAGAAACTCCTGACCCGATTATCGATAGGATGCGCAACGAACGTGAAGAGCTAGCGAGAAGACAGCAGCAAGAAGCAGTGATAATGCGAACGTCAATTAAAGGCGATAAACTGCGGGAAGCAGCACGTAATGAAGTCATTAAAAAGCTGAAGGACAAGCAATACACCTACGAATACGACGGCAAGGTGCTGCTGACGAAAGACGTTGAACCCAACACGTTGCCTAATAATGAAACTGCCCAAATGAATTACAACCTCAACCATCCACCCGAAATCGCAACGAAATTTAGATACGTAAGTTCAATAATGGCTGAGTAGCGTTTTTATCAGCTGAGAATAGGAAACGAAGGAGATACCCGACAACAGATACGGCAAATATAAGATCTCATCTACCAAAAAGAAGGAACAAAAAGCACCGATGCCCTATGTAGAACCTCCAGCATTAAAAGACCTTATCCAGGTGAGCATTTCTCCTCCTCCTCTTCCGAACCCTGTGTAATCGAATATGATTAGCCTGCAACGCGAGTGAAGGTGAAAACAGAGGAATTCGTGAAAGAGGGTCCTCCTCTTGAAGGCAACAGGATGTCGAGAGAAGATTACGAGAAGTTGAGTCACGATATACAAGAGAAACAGAGAGAGCGGTATCAGCAGATGGCTTTGGAAAATGCGCGTAGGTTAGGTCCTAAGGAGGATCTAAGGACGATTCAGGAGGTACAGGTTAGCGAGCAGATCGAGCGAGCATATAACAAGACTCCTGAAGTAAAAGAGTGCTAACATTGTTGAATTTATGTGTTTTTTTAGCGTAATATTGTTCGAAAAGCAACTAGCACGCCTGGTATGAAAGTTCATAACCAAGGACAGCTGGTGAAAATGTTGGTTGATGAACCGGGCATCGATCAGCAGGCTTTAGAGGAGCAGCAGAAGAGAGTCGAGCAGCATCAGCGGAAGCTCCAAAAGCAGAGAGAGATGGCTGAAGATGAGAAGCGCGCCAAAGAAATCCTTGATCGAGTTTCGTCTTATGGTAATTGAAAATAATAAATTTGTGAGTTATACTCATGTATGATAGACCGACTTCCTCAGAGGGATGGCGATGGGAAAAAGCCGATAGGTTTGCATAAGGAGGTGGAGAAATATAATCGAAAGATCATGGATGATCCTTCTTGGGGCCAGCCATACATAAAGACGAGACCGAGAGGCGTAGGTGGCGAGGATGAGGAGCTTCGACCACAGTCGTTCGCTGAAAAAAAGCGATCGAAGACGCCGATTGTAGGATCTGGCATGCTAAAGAATCCTCGAGAGAGACAGTCGCCTACTCAGAAGGCTGTGCTAACAAACTCTTCTGCGAATAACTCGAGACCGACGACGACAACCGCGATGAACTTATCGCAGACTCGGTCTTCGTCGGTTATTCAAAAGCGATTGATCGAAGCGAAGGAGACTGAAAAAAGAGTTGACGCTGCTCAATTCAAAAGGCAAGTTGAGAGGTCTTCAGAGAGGAGTACTGCCACAGAGACGATTCGGCAGAGAGAGTCAGCGACTAGAGCGAGCACTAGAGTCAGCGTTGATTCGCAGAGGGCTAAAACCTCTCAGAATCAACTAAGAATGAATCAAACGCCTCTGAGAGGAGCAGCAGCGACAGAGATTCCTAAAATAATTAATCTATCTTCGGTTTATAGTTCTAGCAAAAAGTGAGAATTATTGCCAATGTAAAAATGTGTTTTTTTTGTCAAGAGACTCATTGTTTTTGATGGTTAGAGCTGTTGTTTTCTTTTGGGTTTATAATAATTTTTCGCTTCGCATTTTTATTCGTCAATAATTCATGTAACATATACATATCTTCTGATTCCTTCCCACTTAAACACTTTCTTTAAAAAGAATGTCGAGGAGGGAATTCCTTTAGCGAAGACAG
>ENA-UOUE01000650-UOUE01000650.1-compost-metagenome-genome-assembly--contig:-NODE-650-length-27283-cov-8.347901_pt1 | contig 27283 bp, 17 predicted proteins | sample MGYA00238146_ERZ747223 | MGnify/ENA primary metagenome ERZ747223 (study PRJEB28781, sample SAMN06268865) | compost metagenome | isolation source: single cell | place: USA: California, Emeryville, Joint...
AGCTCTTTGCTGTACTTGTTCGGGATGTTTTTGATCATAACCGTTGTATTTGGATTCGTGTCGAGCTAAATTAGGAGAGAGTTTGTAATGCACCAGCACCAGAATCACAGTACCTTCTTCAAATTTATCTCATACATCCCCGAACTTTGCTCGTCTTCAGGGATCCGTTTGGAGATTTTTCCTCCAGACTTCTGAATATCACTGCCAGTTTCCCCATAATTCCTGAAACCTTGGCTGCTCTTCTGCTGTTGCTGCTGAGAAAAACCTTGAAACATATTTTGAGGGAATGGCTGATGAACAGTATAAGGCTGTTGGAATGAGAATGGATGGGCTGTCGTATAAGTCGGTGAAATCGACGTCAGACTCTCCTTTTAATATTGTTACCAATTGGTAAATATTCCTCATAATACTGCATTGAACTTCTGAGAAAGGGTTGGCTGTAGGCTTAGTGGAGCTCGGCCTTGTGAATTTGGTGTGCTTATATTGCTATGAGCTGTAGTAAATTGGTCGTTCGCTGAGCTTCTATCACTGATATTTCCTTCAATTTTAAACAAGTCTTTGTTGAAACCACCAGTAGGAAGCGGTGAAAAGTATTTTTGGGGAGCAGTATCTTGGGTCTTTTTAGTTGACAAAGTTTTTAATCTAGAGTCGAGACTCTTTTTATTCAGAGCAATCAATCGTGCCTTAAAGATAAATTTACCTCGAAATCTTCCTCAGGATAAAGTTGGAAGCGATCTGAAGCAAAGGTTTTCTGTTTCGGAGTATGTGAGGTGCCTCCGCTGTTGGATGATTTGCCACTTCTATATGAAAGTGGCCAGCTCTGTAAATCGGAAGAGTTCTCAGGAATCTCTTGTAAAGACTCTGATGAATGAACAGGCTTGGTTCCGATTTTTTCATCTTCATAGAGCAACTTGAGAATTTTGCTCTGGAGTTCAATATCACCACTATCATCTTTGTTATTTTCTCCAATTTCGTGCTCTGGCGAATTTTCTTGGAATTTTCTCAGTTGAAATTTATCGTTGTCTGCTCTGCTTGATTCCGTGGCCAAGTGTCTCTCTTCAGCAAATATCCCAGCAAAGGCTTTCGGCCCAAGCAATTGCTTTTCCTCTCCTAAAGGCTCTTTTGGAAGGTAGATATTAGGGGTTTCTATTGTATTTGATTTTTACTAGTTTGATGTTGTTCAAGTAGCTCTGGGCCTTCTTGCTCCTCAGTGACAACGTTTGGCTTGTTATCCTTTTTGTGCAGTGCTTTAAACTCATTGCTGAAATGATTCCAGAACGGAAATGAAGGAGTGCTGCCATATTTCGTGTTACTGGTCGTCGAAGCCACCTTGCTCTTTATTCTTTCAATTACCTCTCCATTCACTATCTTAGACACAATCGGCACAGGTATCCTTTTTTCTCCTAATTGTGTAAAATGATGTTGCGGTTTATCCCCTTTGTCTTTGTGGTCTCTTCTGCATTTTGATTCTTCAACATCAATTACATTCGAATTCTCTACATTTTCATTGAAGTGTTGATAAGAAATAACATCTTTCTTCAAAGCTCCTGACTTTGCAGTGTCTTTATTATCTTTGGAGCTTTGACGCTGAGTTTCAGTGACGACAAGGTTTATCTAAAGGAATTATTGAGTTTCCATTAGAATATCATTAGAATATTAGTAAGAAAACCTTTTGTAAACTAGCGTTTTCATTGTTCTCGCGGCCTATGGTATGACAGGACTCTTGCTTAGAGTGGCTTTGAGTTTCTGGCTTTTCTAAGGTTTCGTCTAAATTCTTTGAGGTTGACAGGGCACTGGATTTGGCTGAATGAGAGGTTTTTTGTGAGTTTGCTGAGCTTGTTGATTTCGTTTTTCCGTTTTTACGCCTGACGAAAACTCCCATTTCTTTGAAGTTAAACAAATTTGCTGTCTTGTTGTTGTTCTGTTCCTTATTGCTATTAAATGTTTCTTTTGTAGTTTCCTGCTTCGCTTCTTTGTCTGGTTGGCGACTTCCTTCAGGATCTACTGTCCAGTTTTCAGGCGATTTGAGTGAGAAATCTGTGTTTCGATTATTCATAGAAGCTGAGACAGATTATATCATCAAATACTATTTTACCAAGGCAACCTCACTTGATTATAAGCATACTTAAACTTGTTGATTTCAAGTCTCACAAAACGAATATTTTATTCTGGGAAAATTATGCTCAACGAATCTTATGAAATTTGAACATTGCTCACTCAGCCAAGATAACCGAGCATTTGCTATTACGTCGACATGCCAGAAAAAAAGTAGGAATTCAAAAAATTATATTAACAACAGGCGATATTAATCAATTCACGGTAAGGTGTAACAGCAGAGTGGCAAGATTTATAGGTCTAATAGAGTAAATTCCTTTCGTTCACATACCGGAAAATAATTAAATTCAAGCTCGATCAGACTTTTGAGTGAGCCATAGTAATAGATAGCATCATCGCTGAAAATGAAGCCGAAGCAAGAATGGTATTGATCCGAAATACGAAATGCGTATTCATTGGATGAGGAGTCAGTTGTATAGAACGGCTTTATATAATTTGTTTATTGTTTAATTGGAATGATTATTTGCTGAATATTAGATCCTTTTATTATGTTTCTTAACGAGCTCAGCTTCTGGTCGGTGATAGCTGTTCCTTGTCAATCCAATGAATTTTACAAATTTCAGAGCGTTTGTCATCAAGATTATCGCTCGTCAATCAATTTCCAATTTTAGTTTTGTTGGAATTTGTCTGATGCATCCTGGGCCAATTTTAAAATTAGAGTACAAAATATTAACTTTCTTGAAAAAAATGCTGGGCCTCTCACAAAAACCTAAAGATATTGAGCTTGAGCTCTTAGATACCACTAATTCGCCTCAACCCCAACAAGAAGCGAAAGTCACAGCACCAATGACCGAACAGCCAAAACCTACGCGCATTGGAATTTACTTTCGCATGTTATCTGGATTGAGTGCTATCATATTTTATGCTTTTCGGAAGCTAATACCAGAGGTTTCGTCAACACAGTACACCTTTGATAGAGCTATCTGCAGCATTATCTTGATGTCTCTCTACTTCTATTACACCAAGCAATTCGATACAGTCAAGAAAACCTTTGAAAGAAAAATCATTTTCATATCAGGAGCAACCTGTCTTGCTGATATCCTTTACTTCGTTGCTTTATTGAGTTTGCCAATCAGCGAGATAGTTACCATTATCTCGATGATCGCAATCTTCAATGGCATCATCGGCTCTTACTTACTGGGAGAGCCTTATTTAAAGATCGAAAAAATACTCGGCGCTATCAGCTTCGTCGGCGTCTTTTTGATAGTGAGGCCACCTTTCATCTTCGGAACTGAAGAAAATGATGGACATGCTCCCACAGGCTCGCTGCCAAGATATCTTGCAGGACTGTTGACGCTGGGTTGTGCAGTGATCTATTCGTTTGTGCAAGTTAATCTCAGAGAGATTCAAAAAAGAATGTCAGCGTTCGTGGCGACTTTCTATATAAATCTTGGATATGTGGTATTTCTTGGAGTGTACTTCATGTTGGTTGGGTCACATAAATCATTAACTCTTTGGGAAGTTACGCTGATTATCGGGTCCTCTGTATTTCACCTTGCGCATCTCATTTTGATTGCGAAGGCACTCCAGCTTGAAAAACCTGCTGTCGTTGGGCTTGTCGGTTACACAAACCTTGTGTTCTCTCCGATATTCGACTTGGTTATCTTTGGGACTCTGCCGTCTTTGTACACGGTACTCGGAGCTTCTCTAATAGTGGGTAGCTGCGTGAAATTGCTATTGATGAAGATGTGATGAAAACGCTTACACAGAAGTTAGTGAGTAGGTAGGTGGATTCTTTGTTAGTTTTATCAATAAACATTTAAAAGAGCCAGATGTTATTGTTTCTATTTGAAATTCTAAAAGTCAATGCACAACCCAAAAAAACAATTGATAAGGTTGATTCTAAAGAAGATTAATAAGTTCATAGATTAAATATTTCATTGTGAGTTCTCTCAGTTATAAGGTACCCGTCTGTTTTGCAACCAAATCTTGCTCAAATGGCAAATGCAAGTTTAGAGTTTGTAAATGGGGGTTAGTATCAAGAAATCTGAGAACCAAGTACTAAATTTCCGGGAGTTATGCTCGAAACTATGTGTTACGTTTCCATATTCCCTTATTGATGGAATAGCGCTTCCAATTAGTAATCTGCAAAGATTATCAGGAAGCTGGTTCTAAAGTTCTGCACTTAATTACAGAGTGATGCGTGAGATTCAGCTTGAGATTTTTAAGAGGACAGAGCCCGTATATACAATTCAATTATTCTTAAATATTGAAAAACGAATTTTTTTTTTAATTTGCAATTTATTCAAGGATCAGAATTCGATTTTATTTTGCTACTTTTTAGAGCTTTCATGGCTAAACGGCAGCAGCGACTCCACTAAAAAATATTGCCAAAATAGTGTGAGCTCGAAATAGACTTTCCGTTGATCTTCTATCTGAAGCGATTGAAGGAATTAAGAATTCTAACTCTATACTCATTTTTTTTGGAAAACTGTTATGTATTTTGTAGCAAGAGTGGCTCTGCTTGCATAATCTGAATTTTGTATTCCGAAAAGTTGCTTCCTATACGATGGTACGTTAACCTTCCAACAGTCCTGGAGTGTTTTGTTCTTAATGAAATAGATTGTTTTGATAATCAGTGCGTTATTCTACTCGAATTCAATACATTTAACGTTTTTAACGGAGATTTGTTTCTATCTCTCTAAAGTCTATTCAGAAAACCTTCTATAAATAGTTCCTATTCCTTAAAATGCTGATGCCTTCGACGAGCAACTTTACAGAAAATGAAGAAGAGCTACTTGCAAGCGCTCTTCAAGCCAATCAGATTGACCCGAGTGTCCGAGCGAGACCTTTGAAACGACAACGAAAACCAATACGTATTGGTATTTATATGCGGATCGCAGCTGGCTTGTGTGTGCTTGGATTGGTTTCCTTTCGTAAGCTCATTCCTAGGATTTCAGCTATGGAGTACACTTTTGATAGAGCTTTTTGCAGTTTAGTCCTACAGACTATCTACCTATATTCTACGGAGCAATTCGAAGTGGCAAAGCGAAGTTTCGAGACCAAAATCGTTCCTTTGTCGGCAATAGGATGCTTCGCTGAAGTTCTTTACTTCATTGCTTTATTGAGTCTTTCGGTCACTGATGCCATCACTATTGTTGCAATGAGAGCCATCTTTAAAGTTATTCTTGGCTCTTATATGCGAAGAGAGTCACCGCCCATCATCGAAAAGTTGCTCAGCGCTATCAGCTTTGCAGGGATTTTTTTCATAGTGCGACCATCTTTCATTTTCGGCCCCGAAGTAATAGACTCAACCGTGTACACAGGTTTATTGCCAAGATACGTATCAGTGATGCTCGCGCTCTGTAGTGTGGTTATATCTTCATTCATTCAAATCTCACTCAGAGAGATTCAAAGAAGAAGGTCTTCATTGGTGATCACATTCTATTTCAACCTTGCGATTGTGATTCTTCTTGGAGCTTATTTTATAATTTCCGGCTCACATAAAGCATTGAGCTTTCAAGAACTGATCATGATTATCGGGTCTTCTATATTTCACTTGGGAAACTTCGTCCTCATCGAAAAGGCGCTTCAGCTGGAGAAACCCAGGACAGTCAGACTTGTAGGATATACGAATCTGTTGGCTTCTCCCATAATCGACTTGGTTAGCTTTGGAGCTTTTCCCTCAGTCTACACCTTGCTCGGTGCGGCTCTGATTGTTGGAAGCTGTATAAAGCTTCTGTTGCTCAGACCTGAATAGTGATTACAAATAAGATCACATGAAAATTATAAGATAAGGAGGCAAGTAGCTTCTTTTTTCTCTGTGTTCTGTTTATTTAATAAAGGATTATTTGTACTCTATTAGTGTTGCGAATTCCACTAAATCATTGCCAACATGAAATTCTGATTTTTATAACTCAGATGCTCGTAATAAATAAAATGGAAATTGACTCTTCTATCCATTGAAATTAAGCAGGTGATGATAATTTAGCATAATATGCCGGAGAAACCTGACTATTTAACAACGATTCTTTCCACATCAGACATAAAGTTCCCATTAGAAACTCCGTGATCGAATCACGAAAATGAAATAGAATGGGTTATTAACCAAGAAAAGTAGCATTTTGAGATTTTCTATTAAATGTAGAGGAACCGCCAAGACCCTAATTTTTATTGTTCAGAGTTTAACGCAGAATGCATCTTTGGTATTTTTGAGCCGCTTTAATAATTAGAATTAATTCAAAAATTTTATTGATAAAAATGTTGGGCTCTTCTCAAAAAAAGTTCAAAGATCTTGAAGTGGAGTTAATGGACACTGACAAGACTCTTCTACAGCAAGAGAGCGTGCCCAAGTTACCTCCAACGACCGCAGATGATACAACAAAGTCAATTCGGAAGGGCATTTACCTTCGTGTCCTCTCTGCTTTGTGTACGCTTATCTTTTATGCCTTTCGGAAGCTCCTACCAGACGTTTCATCGATGCAGTACACGTTTGATAGAACTGTTTGCTGTATCATACTGATGTCGATTTACTTCTATTTCACCAAGCAATTCCATGCGGTCAAGAGTTCCTTTGAACGCAAAGCTGCATATAATTCAATAATTATGACCTTCGCTGATGTTGCCTCCGCTGTCGCCATGATGAGCCTACCTGTCAGCGAGATAGCCACCATTTTTTCAACTATGACTATCTTCAATGGCATCATCGGTTCGTACATACTGGGAGAACCTTATTTACGAATTGAAAGAATTCTCGGCGGTATCAGTTTCTTTGGTGTCTTTCTGATTGTTCGACCACCTTTCATCTTCGGCTCTGAAGGAGCGGCTGAAGACGCACCTGCTGGCTTGTTGCCACGATACCTAGCGGGGGTTCTATTGCTATGTTGTGCGATGATATATTCATTCTTACAGATCCAAATGAGAGAAATGCAAAAAAGGATGACGTCATTTCTGGTTGTCTATTACTTTTACATTGGAGCTGCGGTTTTGCTTGCATTCTATTTCGTTCTAATAGAGTCACGTAAAACATTGACTCTGTGGGAGCTCACCGTGACTGTTGGAGCTTCTGTGTTTCATGTGGCCAATCTCATTCTGCTCGCTCAGGCATTGAAGCTTATGAAACCTACCCTTGTCGGTCTTGTCGGGTATTTAAATCTTGTGATTTCGCCGGTGATTGACTTGGTGTTCTTTGGGACTCTCCCTTCTATATACACCGTACTCGGTGCTATTTTGATTGTTGGAAGTTGTGTGAAGCTCTTGTTAATGAAATCTAAATAATAATGATTGCATGCATCTACATTATTGAATAAGCCCTTAGGCTGATGCTTTGTTCCCCAGAGAAAGCTAGGTTTATCAAAGAACTCTTTAGAAGTCGTCATTATTTGTTTCTCAATTCATGATAAAAAAATGGAATTGTTTCATCACAAAGTTTGAAAATGAATTCGCATCAATATAGAGAAATTTACGAATATTAATTGATAATCTCTGTTTAATACATAACATTTTTGGAATTTTCATGGTTACCATCTCAAAAGTTAAGATTTGCGAGAAAAATGCGGTTTTCTCATTTATAACATAGTAGTCTCTGATATTTCTTTTGTAGGTTATCGAATTCTACTTTGTTTTCTAATTATAGTGAATCACCACCGCATGGATAGAAAACCATACACAAATAATTGTTAATCAAAACTCTTTCTTCGAAATTTGCTCAATTTCTTTTTTATCTTGAATAATTTAAATTCTTCTCACGAAAATTTCTGCTGTTCATAATTACCAAAAATAGAGTGACAACAGCGCTCATAAAACCAAGTGTAAAAACTTTACTTTTCAACGCAAAATATCATATACTGAGCTCGAAAAGAGCTATTTGGCATCTCAGTCTACCCCGCTTCAAATCTGAAATTGTGTCTACATGTTGATAATTGTTGTATAAAAGCCACAAACAAAGTGCTACAATAGGAAATAGCAGATATTCTTTCCTCTAGGCTAAAGTGCAAGAATCTTATGAAAATATTTGTTTTTTATGCTATCGCTTATCATAGGATTAGAAAGGAAGAACTGCGCTCAAGGTAGAGAGTCTTCTAGTTTGTGAAAAATTGAGCCTTGACACTTGCTGATTTTCAGGACGTTTGTCATTAAATAAATTCCTCCTAAACCTGAAACCTCCCATTGAGAAATTAAAAATAGACAAATAATTTTCTTTACAAAATGCTGGGACTCTCACGCGATCCGAAAGAAATTGAACTCAAGCTGCTAAGCAAGAAGCACAGCTTTCTCAAAGTTAGCCTTCACGACGTGAGTGTCCCAATGGAAATTGTGAAACGAAAGCCAATGCGCATCGGCATTTATATCCGCATTCTCGCTGGATTATGTGCTTTGGTGTTTATTTCCTTTAGAAAACTCATTCCTGATGTATCCGGGATGGAATACACCTTTGATAGAGCTCTCTGCAGTCTAATCCTGCTGAGTATCTTCTTCTATTTCACAAAGCAGTTTGGCTCGGTGAAGACCACATATGAGCCAAAAGTCCTCCTCATTTCAGCAGGAGGATGCTTCTGTGACACCATCTACTTTATTGCAGTGCTGAGCCTCCCGATCAGTGAAATGGTCACGATCGTTTCAACGATAGCCATCTTTAATGGTATACTCGGCTCTTATCTACTGGGAGAACCTTATTTAAGAATTGAAAAAATTCTTGGCGCTATCAGTTTCTTGGGCGTTTTTCTGATTGTTCGACCACCTTTCATCTTTGGATCTGAAGGAGTGGTTGCAGACGCACCTACTGGCGCGCTACCACGGTATGTGGCAGGACTATTAGGGCTGCTAAATGCGGTCGTAGGTTCATTCATTCAAGTCTCTCTCAGAGAAATTCAAGCAAGAATGCCTCCGTTGATAGTCACGTTTTATTTCAACTTAGGATTCGTGACTCTTCTTGGCGGGTATTTTGTGATGTTTGGCTCTCATAAAACGCTGAGCTTTCATGAAATTACTATGATAATTGGATCGTCTGTGTTTCATTTAGCGAATTTCTTCCTCATAGTCAAGGCACTACAGCTTGAAAAACCATCCGTTGTTGGACTTGTAGGGTACACAAATCTAGTGTTCTCTCCGATAATCGACTTGGTTGTCTTTGGAACTTTGCCATCCTTCTACACTGTGCTTGGTGCTTTATTGATCGTTGGAAGCTGCGTGACACTGTTATTAATGAGATCTTAATAGGTATGTGATAGGTAAGTTTGTCTTCAAGATATTAAATTATTGATATTGATGTTGCTTTCTCTTATTCATGAGTATTAACCATATAACAAAAATATTAAGGTTGTTATCATTTGTCTATTGAACACATTTCATTAAATCCGCATATAAACGATTTTTGAGAGATTGATAAACTTTCAGAAGCGATAAAATGAAAAGAAGCTGGATCTTCTGTGTTTCTGCGTGCGATCTTATTAATTTGATGATGCAAATAGTTTCAGAAATCAACTTAGCGATAAATAGACTTTCATAAAATGAGAGCTAAAATTTATTATCTGAATTAGAAGTTCAATGAAATTTTACTTTTAAATAAGCAAATTACTACTATAATTTCTCTTTGAATCAATGTGGCGTTCTCCACTTTAAAAAGATCAATAAGAACTTAATGATGAATATTTTTTAATTCTCTCTCTCTAGTTATTCATGCTGCGCCGATTTCAGATAGAAGTGTTGTATCACCTCATCCAGCACTAACTTGAAAAACCCCAGCGCTATATTCGGGAGCCCGAATCCAAGCAGCAACGTACTAAGTTTCCAATTCAATTCCCTTTCATTCATAATGGACAAACAAAACACAAAAACCAGGACAAATTCATAAAGCGCTTTTTTGTTTTCAAGTGTGAGAGAAATTTTCATTTTCCAGCAGTCGAAGGCCATAATTACCACTCTAATAGCAAGGATTCCCAGCAAAGAGGCTACTTGAGTATATCTCATCAATTCGGTTTTGTAATACACAGAGTTAGCGTCAAGTGTTGAAAGAAGCACACGCATATTTTCTGCAAGTAAATAACAGACTAACATACTCAATGCCTGGAAGATGCCATTCCATCGCTTGACATAGCTCTGAGAAAGGCTCTGATTGAAGATCGAATCAAAAGGAGGAGAGCAAGTGCTGATATTATTGTTTCTGTTGGAAAGCAGACACTCTCGAGAGATATTTCTTCCCAAGCTTAGAATCAAAAAAAATTTTATTGTCTCTGAAATCGGTATTCCCAGAAGCATGGACGCAAGCAAGAAGATGAGTTGAGGGATACTGGAAACTTTGCTCATTGCAGCTGCTTCTAGTATGTTTTTGGAGATTGCTCGGCTTGTTTTTATTGCTTCCACAAGCGTGGGAAAATTATCATCTAACAGAATTACATGAGCAACATCTTTGTTAGCTCCCGTTCCTGATCTCCCAAGTGTCACGCCAACATCTGCCTGCCGAAGAGCTGGACAATCACTAACTCCTGCACCAACAACTATCACAGTATGACCCATTTTTTGGTAATTATCAACCACAGCTAATTTCTGTGATGGAGTCAATCTGACGAAGATTACTTGGGGTTTGTCTAACCATTCTGTCACTCTTTCACTTTCGCCTAATTATGAAATCAATTTCGAGGGGTGAAATTTATTTTGAGGAAAAATCTTACCATATTCGAGGGCTTGCTTTCGCATGTCTCCATGGATTACAATAGCTTCACTTTTTTCCATTGCTTCGTCCAGGGAAATATTTTGGGCATTCATTATTTCATTGACAGTCACAACTCTCTCGCTAATGATTCCTAGTTCCCTGGCAAATGGAGTTGCTATTAGATGAGTGTCACCAGTTGTCATGACGGTTTTAATTCCGAGCCTTTTACATGCGGCAATGGCTGAATCAATGTTATCTCTGTAGCATTACTAATTAAAAACCGAAACCACAGGTGTATGAGTTTTACCTTGGAGGATCCCTTAGAGTAATCATTCCACAAAACGAAAATTTATTTAGAGGAAAGTTAGCATCAAATGGAGTTGTGCAATTAAACTTGAATCCTTCAGGATAGTCGTTTCGAGGGAGAGGATATTTTGCGAATGCCAGCAAACGTTCTCCTTTCTTCACTCTCGCTACCAAAGTCTTTTCAATGTCATGATTCCATTTCTCATCAATAGGAAACAGCTCTCCGTTGATTGAGAAATGTGAGCACATAGAATTTATTTTTTCTGGTGGTCCCTAGCATTAGTGTAGATGTAATATAACCACCTTATTTCTTGGAGTTACCATGATAAAAATACAGTAGTCAGAGTCATCGGTGCGATATTTAACAATCTTCACAATATATTTGGTCGCAGCGGTGAATGGCAAGGATGCTACAACAGGATGTTTTGCTCTTGTCAACTTAACATCTTCAATCGGCTGGAAAAATCTTATCATCGCAACTTCGGAGACTGTTCCAGTTGCTGTTCTGTCAAGACATAGTTCTTGAGTAGAGTCTTCTTGAAAAACCGCATCGGAACTAAGAATCGCCGCCTTGTGTAAGTCTTGGAAACCTTGGCTTTCAATATCGTACTCGTATTTGAAGTGTAGTCCCATCTTTTGGCGATTGTGTCCTTTTTTCAACTCTCGATTATACCACAGGTGAGAAACAGTCATTCTATTTTCTGATAAAGCACTCATCTTCTCTGTACAGATAACTGTAGCGGCAGCTAATTTCTCAATGATAGACAAATTGTTTATGAGGAGAGAGCGCTTCAAAAGAACAGAAGCTGCACGAGACATCCCCAAGAGAAGATTCCAAATCATTTTCGGAGACAGTTCTGAGCTGAACATCAGAATTCCGAGAAGGAGACTCATAAAAAATCCGTATCCAGCCAGTACCAAGCAGCATTGGAATGCCATAATTGAGATTAAAGCCCAAAGTTTTGCAACATTCGATTCTCTTGCCAACAAAGAATCTGATTCTTCATGTGGGAATCCCCCTAATGCCGCTGCCAGAGAGGCAATGGCTGCGAACAATGTACGATCGCCAGTGAAAACAACAATTCCCCTTCCCTCTCCTTCTCTACAGGTACTACCCATGAAACATAAATTCATGGATTCCATAGGACTGTCTTGGTGAGTGCATTCCTGAGTACGCGACACTAGGTCTGTTTCTTCAGTGAAGGCAGAATTATCGATTTTCATCTCATTTGAATCGAAAATTCTGATATCTGCTGGTATTCTGTCTCCCGCTCTGATATGAATAATGTCTCCAGGTACAAGCTACATGGAATCAATTATGTCAAGCCAGGCTAAGTTACCCTACTTCTGATTCCAGAATCGTTCTTCGCATTCCATCGCGCATGCAGAGAATCTGCGCAGGCTGTCGAATTTTTTTCTTCAAGGATTTCCTTTGCTTCGCTAAAATAATCGCGATCGAGTAGAGTACACCGCATCCCAAGAGGAAAATAGCTCCAACAAACTGTATTACAGGTAGATAAATCACTTTTTCGGTAAGTGAGAGTGTTTACTTGAAAAATATCAGAGCTGGTCATTCTGAAGTAGAGGATAGAATTTAGCAAACTACCAATTAAGAAGGCAAGCGGAATGGGAGTCATGCAAGCTGAAAAGAGGCTGGAGATTATCAGTAGCTTGGGAGGAGATAACTCGTTGGGTCCAAATATTTCGAGTTTGTGCGCAGCCTGGGCTTCAGTAAGGCCATTATTCAAATCAGATTCTAATCTTGCCGCCAGCTCATTTAAATGAATGCTATGTTCATCCTATATTTCAAGTTATACAATGTTTTTCCAGCAATATTGGGAGGTGTTTACCACAAAGTTCATCATTTGTTTAAATTTCTGATCAAAGCTATCAATTAAATCACTCACGTGAGAGACTAATTAACTCTGAATAAATATCTTATGATGTAATTTTCGCTTCAGAAATTCACTTGGAGTCATATTGTCAGGAGAGAGTGAACAAATCAAAAACTCAACAAAGAAAACAGTTTTAGTGCCGTAATGAGCAACCAGTATTCAAATTTTCTTTCTTCTGGGATGCAAGTATCTGGAAGACCAAAGCATCGTAAATGAGTATTAAGTTGCTTGTTCTTCGGTGTATCAATATATAACCAATCCTGTGTTCACTGGTAAACTCAGCTAATCTTCTTGCAACAAGCGACTGTGTGATTTATCAATTTAGGAATCTCAAAACGAATATTCTTTAACAACTTTGATTAGGAGTTTTTGAAGCTTTAATTTTCTCAAAATAACATTTCTTTGAGAGTCAACTGACTGGTTGTTTTACTAAAGACAACGAAAAATAGTAAGGTATCAGCTAAAAAACAGCGATAAATAGGAATCAAAAGTTGCAAAAGAGCTAGCTGCTTGAAGCCTGAATTAGCTGTTAACAGAAAATGAATCATCTGATTAAAAGTTAGTAACCATTGGACAACTCATGGCTTTCTTTTCACTTAGATTTAGTTCAAGATGATTACCTACATGTCATATTTGCACCAATTTATTCCAGGATTTAGGTATAGGTTGTTTGAAATTTTGATGGCCAAAAAAAGAAAATTGAATATAATGATAAGTAGAGGAATAATGGGATGCGAAAGTCGAAGGACTGCCGCGAACGAGTGATTTATTTCATCTTTTTTACTTTTGGAATGATATTAGGGAGATTGGAATCTATTTTCTGATCATTCACATTTGATACGTGTGAATTTTTTTTGAAATTTGGTAAAACGGCTTCTGACGTAAAAATTAAGAGTTTTTAATCAGTGGTGGATAGATTTATCTTGAGCTGCTCACGAAGTTTGAAAATTAAAGTTTGTTTTATTTTGCAACAATGCTGGGTCTCACACGAAATACAAAAGAAATCGAGCTGGAGCTAGTGTACAAGCATAGTTCTTTCAAATTCAGCCTGAATGATGCCAGTCTTCCAATAGAGCCGGTGAAACGAAAACCAATGCGTATTGGCATTTACATCCGCATCATAGCCAGTTTGTGCTCTCTTGTGTTCATTTCTTTTCGGAAGCTGATTCCCGAAGTCTCAGCAGTGCAGTACACGTTTGATCGAGCCTTCTGCAGTCTCATACTGCTAGCCCTCTATTTCTATTTCACTAAGCAATACGAAATCATCAAAAAAACTTTCGAACCCAAAATCGCAATTATTTCTGCAGGAGGATGTATTGCTGATGTTCTTTATTTCGTTGCCATATTGTCCCTGCCGATTAGCGAGATGGTTACCATTGTTTCAATGGTAGCTATCTTTAATGGCATTATTGGTTCCTACATGCTGGGAGAATCTTATCTAAAGATCGAAAAAATACTTGGTGCTGTGAGTTTCTTGGGAGTTTTCTTGATTGTGCGACCGCCTTTTATTTTCGGATCTGAAGGAACTGCTGAAGACACTCCGGCAGGTTCAATACCACGATACTTCGCAGGATTGATCGCATTGGGTTGTGCAGTGGTTTATTCATTGATTCAGCTCCAGCTCAGAGAAATCCAGGCCAGGATGCCTCCATTTGTAGTGGCTTTCTATTTCAATTTGGCGTATGTAATTCTTCTTGGGACTTACTATGTGGTGACAGGTTCACATGAAGCACTGAACTTTCATGAGCTGACAATGATAATCGGATCCTCTGTGTTTCACTTGGCCAATCTCATTCTACTTGCCAAATCTCTTCAATTGGAAAAACCAGCTATTGTTGGGCTTGTCGGATATACGAGTCTAGTGTTCTCTCCGATGATCGACTTGGTTGTATTTGGCACTTTTCCGTCAATCTACGCTGTGCTTGGAGCTACTCTGATATTTGGGAGCTGCGTAAAGCTCTTATTAATGAGATCTTAATAATAGATCCGATTGCATAAAATTCTTATAATAGGTAGCTTGATGAAATACCACTTTCAAAAGACGCTTAAGGTTCTAGCCTTATTCGTTTTCAATTTAGATTCAAATGTCGTCCAGCAAATTATTCTTAACATCCGCATTATCATTATCAAAATCATTAGGAAATCCAAAGATTAGTCCATGAGTTAGCAGAATTCGTCTGGAACATCATATTCCAAAGCTTTGCTCTCAATGCTCAAAATTATTCCGTCGAAAAATTAAATTTGCAAAATGCTTTTGCTTGATAATCGGTTTTGAAATGATCGACGGAAGTCAATCTGAGAAAGAAATTATCTTGCAGTTTCATTGATATAAATTTCATCTCAGCATCAATAGGTCTAAGGCAATGTCCGCATCACATATATATTTAGAAGTACACTTGTGATAAGAATAATAATCTATTATCGGAAATTTTGTATTTTTAATTCATCCCTATCTATCATCCCAGCCAATTGATACTGGCATTTCTCGTCTGGGCCTTTCATGCTGCTTCTATCTTTGCTAGAAATAATCAGCATTCGAGTCTCATCCAAGATGCTTTAAATTATGTATAGTAATTCATTCAACATAGGTATCTAAGCAATGATGAGTGCTTTTTTTGGTACTTAGTCGGATATCCTTTCTGTCCATCATTAGAACTTGTTGCGAGATCTGCATTTGGTGTAGGTTATTGATAAGAGGGAAATTTGATTGCCGAATTCCAAATCTATAATACAAGTTTTAAAAGGGAATTAGAGCGTAAAACATGAAAATTACTTCAGAGCTCATCCAGAATGCAAATCAAAAGCTTAACCCACTCAAGCAGAGAGAACTCGACCTGAAAGGTGAGTATTTGGTCCCTTTCAGCTGTTTCATCCACTATTCAAGGCTACAAAATCGCATACATTGAAAACATGGGTGCAACATTAGATTTTTTCGACATGATCGACCTCAGCGACAACGAAATCATTAAATTGGGCAATTTCGCTTACCTCCAAAAGTAAACAATCTGACCTTTTCAATCATTTCTTTCTCCTCTCTGGTCTGTGCCTTGCATCATGATAACATATTCAATCCTATTGTTATAATAAGGTTGACCTCACTGGTCGTAAATAACAATCGTATTACTAAGATCCAGGACCTATCGGACAGTTTGCCGAACCTTGAGTCTTTGATGTTGGCGAATAACAGAATAAGTGATTTGAGCGAAATCAACAATTTGTCTAATTGCAAAAAACTCATTAGGCTAAATCTCTTGGGAAATATTGTAACACAGGTAATCACATTGATTAATGCCGATTGAGCGGACCTAACGAAATATGTTTGAATGATAGGCTAAAAATTATCGCCTCTTCGTAATCTCAAGGATACCTTCCCTCAAGTCCCTTGATTTCCAAAAAGTCAAAAAGAAAGTAATTACCTTGGTTAAATGCATTGAATTTTTATCGCTCGAACCTAGGAGAGAGAAGAAGCTCAGGAGCTCTTTGGAAAAGAAGCTGATGTCAAAGCTGAAGTGGCCAAGGATACGTTTTCTAAAGAAAAGCTGAAGGTGCGTTTTAATTTTTTTGGCATAGAAGTTATAAATTTGTTGGTTAGATGAATATTGAAGGAATTGCAACGATGGAAGAATTGAATAAGATGGAAAAGCTTGTCGATAGCAAACTTAAACAGAAAACTCAATAAAAATAGCTGATTCCATTTGTGATAAGCTCCTTTACGATTCAGACGGTGCGAATTGAACTGTTTTCTCGTATTTTTTCGTAATTTTGGTTTCATACGGCCCATACCGACTACAAAAGATATTAATGCGAAAAATTAACAATAATTAAATCTAATGAGTTGATTATCAGGACACTAATAGCTCCTCTAGCCTTATAAGAGGAAAGGCTGATGAATTTCATAGGATTTGACTCGATAAATGATAGAATAATGGCATATCGCGCACAATTCATAATGTGAATTAATGGGGGTTAAGATTAATCATAAATAATATATAATGTTTCCTGGCTTTCGCCTCGAATAATAGATAATAGCGGTAATTCATCTTGGAAAAAAACAAGATGAATAGCCTTCTATACTCACACACTTAGCCCGCTACTGCATGTTTTTAAGATAAGTAAATTTGGACGGGTTTTGGACCCTTCTTAATATCTTGAACCTGTACTTCAAGAGAATCGCTCTTTGGTTCGATTTGCTGCTAAATATCCAATTTAAAGCGAAATCTCTTACGAAAATCTCGCAAAGAGATCGAAGAACGATCTTGATTTTTCCAACTTCATCAGTATCCTCTGCAGAAGGGAGAATCATCTCTCGGAAACTTCCAATGCTGTCGATTCGTTCCTTGTAGTTGATCACAAACTTCTTGAAATTGTCGAATGAAATATGATGGGAAGCAAGTAACTCTTCTCGGTACGGCCTAGCAAGGTCAGTCAGTGCGAAACCCGACATCGCTTTTCCGTAGTTTTTCACGACGTTTTTCGAGTCTTGCTTCATCCTTCGCTCTTCTCTGATCGCGAAGTCTTCAGGGTTAAGATTTCTTGTCTTCCTTGAGCTTGGTTTTGCTGTGCTTTCTTTGTTCTTTTTTCTTCGAGAGATACTTGTAATCTCTTGCGAACTAGGCGCATCAGAGATCACAATGACTTTCTCGTCAGGTGATTTCTTCCCTGTGAAGAGTTGTTCTTCAAGCTCTTCTGGCTTTGAGAGAAACTTCCCGTTCTCCATCGTTTCGTATTGACTGTGGCAGTCTTCTTCGTCAATAAAGTGTTTTCTGAGGAAATCTATCTTTGGAGAGCCAAAGCGATCGCGATTCATCATTCCGGGAAGCATTATCTTAAACGAGTCTTGGGAATCACGTGGCACCTTGCATAGCCGGTCTTTGTCTTCAGACTCCACTAAAGGAGAGTCCATGCTCATGTTTCTTATGAGATCTCTGGTTGTGGTTAACGGGAATGGGTTGTTGATAGGCAGGTCTGGCTCTAGGATCATCTTAGACCTGTGTGAGAAGCATTCACCGGGTGTCTCGGCTACTTCTTCGAAGTAATATGAGAGGTCCTGAAAATTGGAATTCAAAAGATGAGAAGACTCATCGGTGGAACAGCTATGAGAATTGACAACTTGGGGCGCGTGGAAATAAGAATTCGGTTGAGCTCTGCGATTGAACTCGTTTGATTGGGCAAAATCATTGTTTCTGTTATTTTTTGGAGGGAACATCGCCTTAGTGGGAAAAATTCGCGGGAATAATTTCAATTTATCAAATTGCGAACTAAATTTGGATTGATAATACCGGCTCCATTTATAAAAATTAGAATTAGATGAATATAGTAATGCTAACTGATCGACTCCTACCTGTATTTAAGAGTAATTGTGCGTAGGAACCTGAAAAATAAAGATAAACTTTCCTCAAAACTGGAAGAGGAATGAAAGGAGAGCATTTGAGATTGATTAAATAACAATACTTTAGGCTATTATATAACTTTTCGCAGAAAAACTTTAAAATGTTTCCGATTAGTTTTCTCTGTTTGATTACGTTGCATTATAAGTCAGTAGTAGCTGAAGCTCGCGGCTTTGGATCCTGAAACAAGAGGAAATCACAGTTTAGCTCCCTCATAAGAGTGATATCCTGAGAATTTGGAATGAGATCAATTTAACACAATTGAAAGAATAATGATTCATTAACTTCCCTATGAATATCCATGCCAGCCGTTGTTTCTCCAAATAAAGCAAGTTACAAATAGTTCAATTCAGTAAATAAGTATTTCGGGAAGATTTGAATATGATTTAAAGTACTGCCGTTGGAATTCTTAAATATTGAATTGAACTTTGTTGCCATCCTGCTTTCTTTGGTGTAGTGATTCAGTTGCAGATTAAATGTCATAATCCCTTGTCATCTTCGTCGACCTCAAGACTCAGGCAAAATGGATATCATTAAAATTCATTAATTCTGAATGCCACATTCATGTAATTGGTGGCGTGCTATTGTAATGATATTAGATTTGTTTTGATATCAGTAGACTTTTGATCCTCAGAGAAAAATCTTCATGTGAATACTAAAATGAAGGAATGTGTTTGATAATAGATCCTTCGCTATCTTATCTTTAATTTATTTCCTCATTTGATGAGAATTGCAATTTGGCTCCTCCGCATTCCACGCTGCTAAACGGTTCCAAATTTTTATCAACTAGAGTTTGATATGAGATAAGATTCGAAATAACAATAGAACTCGAATTCACTGAAATATAAATTCAGAAACTACGAAAACTCCTCCAATGGTTCAACAGATAGTTCAATCTTAGGTTACTACTTAATTATAACTAGCGAGTATTGACTTGCGTATTAGAGGACCACAAAATTTTCATTCAATTGCATCATGTTTAGTCAATTAATGGAATGATGAATTAATCCGGTAAGGCATTCCCACAGCAACATAAATTTATCACAAATTATAAGCTTTTCGTTACAAGAGACTTCTAGACTATACAAGGACCCATCTTAAGTTAGTAAATGATATATCAACTTGTTGCTTGAGTAAAGTAAACAAAGAGCGAATCACAAAAATTAAATTGTTGTGAAAAATAATTAGTGATTGAGTAGATAAGATACTTTTAAGTCTCGTTCTAAAGAACTCGTGGATAGCCATTGTTATTATTATTTAGATTATAGAAGCATCGTTTAAAATCTTTGGCCATTCATATCAGCGTTCGGTGCTTTTGACTTTGACGCCATTGTGAACAAATTCATTTTAAGTGTCGAGCACCTGTCTCTGTCTAATTTTCGCTTTTGAATTAATTCGGTTTGAGGAGGCCGATCCAACTCCATTTTCCTATTGTTCACGTAGTTATGTCGGAAGTTTTCATCAATTTCCGTTCCAATAGGCTTTGATGCGTTTCCATTCTTAGATAAGGTCGATTATAATAACTATTGAGATAGGAATAGTTACAGCCATCATCCAAGAGTGAGTTAGCGCCTCGAACGGAGAGAATCGCTTCTTGAAATCTTTTTGAAGGAGTTTTAATATTAAATCTTTGGCTTCCGAGGACACAGACTCCCAGCATTTGTCTTTAAATTCGATTTTCGAGGCTTTGATCTCCTCGATTAAGTCATCGAGCCTAAAAAAATTCACTCGTTCAAAACAATGAAAAAAATTAATTTTTTGCTACTCATCAGCTTGAAAAGGATGCCTTCCGCACAACATCATGTACAAAACGATGCCAGCACTCCACATATCTACAGCTTCACTAAAGTAGCAAGTTGTGAGCAACGTCAAATTCATTAAACACTGGATTTACGTGTACTCGAGGTCTTCTAAGACTTCTGGAGCTAGGAAAGACACTGTGCCTGTGTAGGTCCACATCTTTATGTTCTGTTTCGAAAACGCTGAATATTCCCATGTACTTTTCTCATGGAATTTCGAGACGTTAAAATCAGTTAATTTCAGCATGGAATCTTTGTTGGGAAAATTAGGCGTTGAAATTTTTTCCGAAGCAGCATTCTCAAGTTACCATCTGTTATGAGGATATTATTGGGCTTAATATCGCGGTGAACGACTCCATGTTTATGCAAAAACTGTATCGCCAGAATCAGTTGCCGGAAAAGGTTAGCAGCAACAGTTTCTGAGAATATAATCTCATAAGAGATGCGAAATTTATCCCGAGCTTACCGCTATATTGGCCATCACCGCAGACAGAGTCTAGCAATTCTGTTCCTTTCACATATTCCATGATAAAATAGATTTTATTTTTCACACGATCGATATAAAGTTTATGAGCTTGAACAATATTTTTATGCTTGATCGTCCTTCTGTTTAAGAACTCTTTTCGAATCTGCATTTGAGATAAGCGCATTGAATAGTTTCAGTTGCATACCAGCACTTCAAGCTCTTCATCTCCGTTTGTATTAATCATCTTTGCCGCATACTCCTTTTTTGTAGCTTTACATATGCACCGCTTGACTATCGCCGAGACTCCTTGTCCTAGTTTCTCGCACTCTTGATAAAAATCCTTGAAATTGCCAAAGATCTCGTAAACATGATCTCCCAAGTCTATGATTTTTTCAGCCAGGTGGTTTTTGTTTCGACCTGGTTTAAATAGAGCGGCTTTAAAATTCGTCTATGTTAGAGTACACTACCTAGTCCATCCATCACGAGGCTCCTGGGGACCACGATCGCCCTCTTCTGCTGCAAAGACATTTCAGGACAACTATTTGTGAACTTTGGCTTGAGATTTTCTATCTCACGCCCCTCAGTCTCATCGATATGACTATCTTCATGAGAAGCTATAGAAATGATAAATCCTCCATCTAAATAATTTTTCTAACCAGTTCCGTTGTCTGTTGGCAAGGTAGTGTGCGAGAAGCTTTGTTTCGAGATGCTAAAGGCAGAGTCACCTTGAAAAATTAGGCCTAAAATTTGTAAAATTAGAGCTTATAGACACTGCGCTGAATTGCCTTTTAAGCTGGCTCTGACGTCGGTGAGGTTTGCACGCCGAGCCACACAGGGACCTGTTGTTTGAGCGGTGCTGACTTTACTACTGTTTGGGCTTAACATATTGGAATTGCTAAGAAACGCGATTTACTCCGAGAGACTTTTGAATTGAATAGAAGCCGAATTCTCCAACATTAATGGACTTCAGTTGTTTCTTGACGACATAAAATTTATATAACTAACTACAACGGCATCAAATTACGGACAAACTCTTGCTTTTAAGTGATCTAGAATATTTCAGAGTTTATGCCATTGCAAATGAAATCCAGTAACAATAAATTCAAGAAAATTAAATGTTTTTTATTTTGAATTTGAGTGACTTGATTCATGAATTCAAATCCGCACAAAAGTTCCCAGGAAGAAGATACAAACCCCTAAAGCTTTTAGAAAGATCTCGTTTAATGTAGAAAGCCACAGCGAAAATGACCTTGTGGATTTCATCGAAAATGAAGTGAATTATCAAACTGAAAATTAACGATTGGGTTAGAAATTTGGTTACAACTTACGCGATTTGAAAGGTAATGTAATCTTCATAGTCTGAAAGGTATATACGCTTTGGTCGGAGACGAGAAATACAAGGAGGATAAGTGTTGGCTTGAGTCAAGTACTAATATTAGGAGAATTACTGACTATATGTGAGTTCTATTTGAATGTTCTTTGCGTCAGTAGAGAGATAGAACTTGCAAGAATTTAACATAAATGAAGCCTTTCAGTGTTCATTCAGTAAGATGAGAAAATAGAAAAAAATTGTTCCGGGCATTTCGATTATGTTGAATTCTTTTGTGTTCGATCGCATTTGTTCTAAGAATGACTTAAAAAATTCAGCAGTGCGGTAAAACAGTAGTTGTTTTCTTTTTGTTTGCTGACATGTTGAAAAAATTACAAGCAAAATAGGAAAGTGACTATTTCATAAGAGAGTATATGAAATATTGGAAATTCATCGTGGCAAAGCGAACTCGACATTTAGTTAATATTCAATTATATCATGTGATGTAAATAGAATAAGTTATTCTGCAAAAATAAGCGTCCCAACACATATGCGACAGAGACTTGAAATAAATATTGTCGTGAAAAGGATCGGTATTATTGATAATTGTTCAAAGTACCAATCAAAAATAAGCTTTTCTTAAGGTGATTGATTAGAACATAGCTAGAAATAGGAATCTATTGAATGAGTGAGTGGCTTTCCTGAAGGCAGATAATTGAAGAAAATTATCTCAACGAAGTCGGATTTCTATCCGAGTGCATGCGATTAAACAAAATCAATTAATCAATCAATAATTGGTCTTCCTTATTATTAAGAGATTCATCCATCTCATACTAGCAGGACAGCTGAGAGGAACATACTTGCAAGAATTTCCGGGGTCAAATTGTTGAAAGAGGTCGTAATTAAGCGGGAATTAAAAATTGCATGGCTAATGCAAAGAATTATTTTAGACTCTAAATTTCATGTATCTATATTTGTATGGAAGGGTAGATTGATTATGCTAACATCCATGCCATAATATGAGTATTATGTTCTCTTCAGTTTTATTCACAAAAACTTCTCCATTACAACTATTCATAAAGAACAATTCCTTGAGAAAAACTAATTTTCTCTGTCAAGTCAAGATATCTTCTTGATAGCAGCTTATTCTCCTTCAATCGGTCTACTCGAGACTCGAAATTGTTTCAACTTAATAGCTCTTCGCAATTCACACAGGATTGCCATGCTTTTGCATCACAATGCAAAATTTCAAAAGGAAATCTATATATATATTGCTTATTCATTATTCATCAAAATAGTATATTAAAGAGGTCGGGTAAGTAGCAATAATTAAATGACTTCACAAAAAACTCCTTGAAGGCTATAAGAAACTAACTCAATTATATTAGTTTTCCATTATTCAAGGCGATTAGCCTATCAAGTTGTTAATATTTTCAAAATCCTCCAATCTAAATTAAATTTCTAAACATGGCAAATCCTGGCTTTCCATCAAACTTATTATTATCGGGATTTATCAAAATTACTAAGAAGTGTGTGGATCTATATCTGAATAACAGAAATTAAATGATGGAGACTTTATCAATCACAATAGAAAAAAGCTATTGAGCATATTATATTTATTTACATAATCACAAAACTAATGAACAAAATGTGCGATTTCAGTTTGGTTCAAAAAATTTGAAATTTAGATCTTTTGTTTCAACTTTCTTTTTTGCTCAGCTGGGGCTACTCGTTCGTTTTCACTTCTTCAGATCCAGATAGAAAAAAGAATTTGCTTTTATTTGAAGGAAAACTATGAAAAGGAATCTCCCTCGGGAGTCTCGATGATATTGATGTGTTTTCGGAGCCAATGACTTGAGGTAATTTTTCGCTTGCAGCACTCAGTAAAGAAATGACACTCACTTTTTCGTTGATTCGAGATTTGATGCTTTCTAAAGGCTTATCTATTATTCTCACTTCTTGTCTTGCAATTAGCTTTTCTTCGAAATCATCGGTACTGAATTTATTAAACAGCTCTTGATTCGTTTCAAGAAGAGTATTCTCCTTCACATTCAACTTCTTTGCTTGAAAGAAATCAAACATGTTTGTTACTACTGGTCTTACTTCCTTGAACTTATAAAATGATATCACATTGCAATACATTTCATGAAAAATTAAATGATTACTGTCGCCATATGCTGGCAAAGTAAATTAATAAAGTAGAGGTCATTGTCGTTGCTGCTTCCTTCAAATATTTGAGTCTTAATAGCATTATCAGGATGCAGGCGTGCCTGCTCCAAAGACCCCTGAAAAATTGAATATGTTGATGACGAATTAGAACAACTATATCGCAAATACCTCGATAAGAATGGTCCTTGAAGGGTTGTACTTTAATTTGGTAGCACTTTTTTCGATTAAGTGATCACAATCAGCAGGATTTTCCATTGCAATTAACTTATGAATATATTTTGAGATCCCACTGGCGAAAACCAATTCCTTTGCTACCTATCACGAAAAATTTAGGAGAATGATTCAAAAAAAGAAACCTACATTAGGTTTTGCGGTTGAACAAACGCAAATGTTGTAATATTTTGATTGATCTCGAAGGAATTCCTCCGCACCTGATCTCACGATTAAAAAAGCGATATAATGCTTATCTGCGACGTTCACCTATGGATTAGCGTTGAATCGGTTTCTTTTCAAAGCAATTTGATTTACTTTGAGTTCCTTAGAATTGCTACTGGCTCTTTTCGACGAGATGCAGAGTAGAGTGCCTTCTAAATCAAGTATTAAAGTATTTTTCGCCTAATTATTAAGATTCAGTTTGCTATTAAAGAGAAAAATGCAGACTTTATCATAGTCGCTGAAACATATCTCAACGGTCTTACATGTTACTTCTTGTTCTTCTTCAGATAATTGGGATAACGACGTGCTAATTTCAGTAACAATTTGAATCGGCATTGATATTTGAGTAGCTCCTGGAGATTTCTTTACAACTTCAGATTTGAACGAAATCATAATGAGAGCAGCTTTTTTCTCATATATAAATTTCTGATTTTGTATTATTCAGAATTTTCGGTGCGCGAAACAAATTACAGTCGGTTCTGAAGTAATTGTTCTCACGCAAAATAACAAAATCTTCTGAGGTGGTCAATCAATGAATAAAATTTTATCAGAATTTTTAAGAAAAGGATTCATACATAAAGCATTCAAGATTCTTCAAGAATGCACAATTTAATTGACTGACTCAAAATTATAAGAGAATTGGAACTATATAAAAAGTTCATCCGATAATTTTTTATAAAGGAAAATGTTTGTGCACATTATTGACGAGTTCCTTTCGAAGTTGAGATGTGTTCAACTTCGAAAAGAGAATAACTTTCGATCTTTACATCAGCAAGACTTTCGAAAATGCGCTTTCAAGCTCTGAAAGAGGAGGCTTTCCTAATAAGACTGTCGGAGTTTGATTTAAATAAAACATGCATTATGAAATAATGCTCGAATATAGGTTTGTTTTTTTTTTAGACGAGATGAGAACAATTAGAACAAAAATTGAAATGCTTAAAATAATCGCTACGAAAAATCCTCAAAACCTATTCAGCTTCAAGTTTTCATCAATAAGCGATTGTCTTGAGGTTTGTTCCTCTGACAAACACCGCAATTAGTATAAGCTTCAACTCTTTCTTTTCTTGCGTTGAGCTGAGGATGAGCCTTCAATAAACACTAACTACCGCTAGGCTCAAAAAAACTGTACAAGCGAACCATTTTCCATTGCTATATAACGACATGGCGTCAATAGCACTGCCAGTATTCAACTTTACTACCTCATCATAGCTTTGAAAACAAATTCTTTTTTTTTTTAATTTTAATTGTGGGACTTTAACAGCGTATACTTTCGTTAGTTTTTATTTTGTTTGTTTTTCTTGCTCCAATGGGGTGCTGTCAAGCAAATTCAGAAAAAGCCAATCTACAACTCAATGAGAACCCCCTAAACACAAAAGAGGAAGAGCGGCAGAATCACAATATTGAGTATGAACATAAAGACGACTCAGAGTTGGACCAGTCGGAACTGGGAATAATCGAGAATCATATTCCTACTCCAGACTATGCTCTTCCAACACTTTCGATGCCAAAAGTTACTAATGCAAATATAAAATCTCGACTTGATGAGCTAGGAGCCTATCAATATGGCCATGATCGTGAAGACGACTCAAAACTTCCCTTCTTTGAGCCTTTTATTCTCTTATCGGATGGGTCAATTTATAAGGGCCAATGGAGACTTGGATTTCGACATGGAAAAGGTTCCTGTATTTGGCCCGGCGGCGCTCATTATGAAGGTTATTGGCAGGACGACCGTCCTGATGGGCATGGAAGAAAGATATTTGAAAACGGAGACTACTATATTGGAGAATGGGTAAATGGCATCTATCATGGCAAAGGAGTTTTTCATTGCAAAGAATGGGAATATGATGGTGAATGGACTGATGGCAAACCTCATGGGTATGGTAAGAAGAAATCAGCAAATGGCGATTACTATGAAGGAAATTTCTCGATGGGGCAACGAAAAGGAGAAGGAAAGCAGACTTGGGCTGATGGGACTAGATATGAAGGCACTTTTGACAAGGACAGGATGGATGGTCAAGGAACATGTAAGTGGGTGGATGGTCGCTCTTATGAAGGAATATGGAAGGATGGGAAGATGAGCGGCAAAGGAATTTTTAAATGGAAGGACGGATCTCTTTACAATGGAGAATACCTGAATGATAAAAAGCATGGTTTTGGGATCATGGAATGGCCTGACGGGAGGAAGTACGAAGGGACTTGGAAGGTTGATAAAATGGATGGTAAAGGGGTAATGAAAGAGAGTGACGGAAAAATAATTCGAGGTGAATGGAACCTCGGTAAACTCGTGACAGATAAATAGATTTTGAGGTCTGATGAGGTAAGTTGCATCAAATTTCTTCAAAATCAGGCATTTAGAGCTTGAAATTCCGAGTTTTTGGTATAATAGCCAAGAAAATCACAAAGAATTTTAGCAGGATAGTTTATAGTAAATTTTTTGTCATCTGCACTTACTTTTATAAGTCGCTGTTGTCGTACTCTCGTTTCTTACAAGTACATATTCGTTATAGTTATCAAGTCCCTAACCTCGCCCATAAATTGAGTGCTAAGCCTCTAAAGTAAGAACTGACGATGAAAAAATAATCAATGGTTTCTTTATAGTTTTGCCGAGTCTAAAGAGCAAAGATCTTAGAATTGCCAGCACTCACAAAATAAACTACCCCTTGTATTAATTAGATTTGGATAGCAAATAAATTAGCTTAACCTGATTCTAAGAAAAATTTTTTCGAGGATTTCAAAGCTATGAATAAAATTGAGTCAAAGCGAGAGGCACGTAAGCGAAATCTTACAGAGCGGATGAAACCGAAACTCAAAG
>ENA-UOUE01000651-UOUE01000651.1-compost-metagenome-genome-assembly--contig:-NODE-651-length-27282-cov-8.280978_pt1 | contig 27282 bp, 16 predicted proteins | sample MGYA00238146_ERZ747223 | MGnify/ENA primary metagenome ERZ747223 (study PRJEB28781, sample SAMN06268865) | compost metagenome | isolation source: single cell | place: USA: California, Emeryville, Joint...
CTTCACTGTTCATAAACACATCAAAGTTCTCATTGAGCGAGAGCAGCATGATCTCTCTAATTTCGTTATCCGGGTCTGAAAGACAGACACAGAGGAATTTTTGCAGAATATCATTCACTAAATTTTTCGTTATGGTGTATTGCCCTGAAATAAGCGAATGGTTTCGGATATACAGCAGACAGCCTGCCTTGGCTGCCGCTTTTCTTACTTCTGCATTATCGTTATCCAGGTACTCAAGGACGACATCCTTTACAAACAAAGCCATACTATCAGCGAAGCAATTGAAATCAAAGCTCGCAAGCGCCTGCAAACTGAGCGAGATAGCCTCAGGATTTCGATATTCGGGGTTATTGTTCATTTCTTGAATCAAATTCGTTTGGAATTTAGTAAGGCTCTGCGAATCGATCTGACTACGGAATGGTAGTGTGTAAATTTTGCCGGATAAGGTCAAACTGATAGCGTTGAGGATCTTTAATTGGATAAACTCCGACTGGTTTTCATTATCCTTGCAAAGATGTCCTAAGAAATCCAGACTTGATGCGTAAAGACCGTTGAGGAGGATGTTATCAACGAGCTGCCCGATATCTATTAGTTGCAGCATCTTTCGCTTGAATTTTTTGCGGAGATCATCTAAACAATTAATAATATCCACACAGAACGGTTTTGCCCGGCGTTGAAGCTCAAACTGCAAAGTCTTGAGTATATCAGGTAGATATTCCTCGAGTCCTGAATTGTCGATAGGCTCGATGACTTTCCCAAGCGTTGAATAGCAGAGTCCTTTCTTTTGGGTCTCTTTCTTGCCGGTTTCGAGTAAAAACGATAGGGAAGTTTTCAAGTAATTGTTATTAACGAAAGTTGCTGGGTTAAACTTCACGAGCACGGGGATAGTCTCAATAACTGCCATCTTGATGTTTTGACCATCACCTCGATGCATCAGGATATATTCTGTTATTTCTACAAGAGAGTCCGCGAATAAATCTTTTCGGCAGTAAGTCAAAAGACTCTTCAAAACCGTAATATTTCCATGAACGACATCAGGGTCGGTCGACTGCTTTGACTTCTTGATCTCTTGGAAGATATCTGCGATCCACTCCTTTTGCAAGGAATCTAATCATCATTCGAATAAGATTACGAAATTATCAACTTGTTATTATTCACCTTCTCTTTGGGAGATCTGATTGATACAGATATTAAGGAATTTTAAAGCGGCGTCTCTCATGGCGGGCTTCTTGTCTCTATATTAAAGGATATATGGGGTCAGATGCACATTATTTAGGAATTTTTGTTACCGCACAAGCTGCCAGACGGACTGGAAGCAGCTTTTATCGAGGAAAATCTTGTTGAAAGAAAGGTAAGGTGCTTCTTCCAACAGGACTTTGAGCACGAGCAAAGAGGCATATTTTTTGACTTCTTTCTGATTGTCGCTTCTGATCCATTTGAGTGCTTCCTCGACATCTGAGACGATAACTTGGGCAATTTGCGTTCCTAGATAATGGGAAGAGGTTTATAATCACTGTTTGGAGGAGAGAAAAGAGCTAACCTCCCATTTTCACGAGCTTTGCGAAAACATCTGCTGTTTTTTGAATTACTTTGTTTTCTGTGTTAAAGCTGAACTGCTGGAAGATCACAGAGAGAAATTTATTCACGAATTGTATTTGTTGTGTCTCTTGTATAACTGGCGCAAGGTATTCAACTGCCTGCATTCCACCTATGTCAGAAAAAAGCTTCATTATTGCAATTGTAAGGATTTAGGAACCTAGTTTCTCGAAAGTATCATTGCTATTGATCAACTTTTGCAGTTTTGAGAAGAGCTTTTGGCAATTCGCTTTAGTTAGAGTGTGAATCCATGATGAAAATGTTTACCTGGTTAATCTGTTCTGTTTGTTCAGAGTACTTTGAATAGACACGAGTTAGTTCTGAACTGGCAAATTCTCTTGTATCGTCAGACTTGCTTCTTAAACCATCAAAGATCCTCTGAGCTTCAGGTATCGTAATATACGAAATCTGTCTCTCTAAAGGTATCATATTTTTTGTATAAATATTTTTTGAGAATATATAAGGTGACTCAATCTCGTAATTTAATTCACTAAGGAAGATTTGGGATAAAGCTACTATCGCAATTCCTACTTTCTATTTGTGCCTAAGATGTGCTTGAACCATTGGAGGATTTTAAATAGAGTCGCAGGAACGAAATAGAACTTAAACAGACCGATACTTTGAAGAAAATTGTTTCTAACAGTATACTGGCATTGTTATCGAATTTTACGATATCAAAGGCGTTTCTATAGAATTCACTAAAATATGTTTTCTTTGAGAAAGTATTCGGTTGGAAGGGCTCATCAAATTTCTACTAAAACTAATGCGAATCAAACCATTCAGGATCTTATGAGGGACACCATATCTTCACAATTTGAAAGCATTTTGAAAACTAGAAAATGGAAGCGAAGGAAAGATGAAAAAATATTTAATCAGTGGTTCTAGTGGCTTTAAAAATCAGTTTGGAAAGTCACGTTTCATAAGAGTAAGTTTCGGAGACCTAAACATATTTCCACATACGATTTTGAATATTACTGTTCGCAACTACGAATCGTTGGAAAAAACTGATGGGATTGTTATTATATCAATCAAAATTTCTTTCGTAATTTTCGCACTTACTTGAATAGACATAATATTAATGGAATGTGAAGTGTCTCCTAACCTCGAGCTTTACTGCTTCAATAAATACCCGAGGTATGGGCGATTCTTTTTGAATTTCCAATCCGCACTTGGTTAAAAAATGCAATCAACTTTCAAAACGCCATTCATCCAATGTTTTTCCAGCAATCGAAACTACGATGTGAAGATGAGAAAAATGTTGTATTCCTGACTAATCACTTAATTTCAACTGTTGTCATAAGAATTTACCTTTGAAATATTAGTTGAACCAATTTCATACCCCGCTTATCAACCGAACCTACAAAAAGTTCAAAAAATTATCAAGTTATTTCTATCACCTCCTAATTTTACACTTTTCCCACAGATCTATCCAAGCTCAACCCAGATGTCCTTTCTCGAATTCAATTCTGCACATTTTTTTTTTTTAAAAGGAAATACCACTTCGGCAATTAATTGGGTCAAGAAATGAATCTTAGACAATTTTTTTTTTTCCTATAAGGAAGAACCTGCTTGCTTCATTATTCATTATTTTCATCTTATATTTTCTCAAGAGAACCATTTAATCTTCAATTTAATGAATACTCGCAAGTCCACCTTATGAGTTTAATTGCAATACAATAATAACTACAGACCTAACTCAGGAAAAATATTTTTACTTCTGGGTCTGCGAGCTGATCTATCATGGAAAAAACAAACGAATCTCCAGTCATCGAAGACAACTCTCCCAAGCAGAATGACTTACCTTCCAACAGCTACGAGCGGAGTCTCTCTCATTACGCCAATTCTCTTCATACAATCATTCGCGAGGATTCAATTCCGATTCAAACCAAACCCACAAGAACAATCACTTCGATTCTGAAGTCAAAAAAGAACAGCGAGGTCCCAGAAGCGGAACTTCGAAGGGATTCCCAAGGGGTTAACATTCATTGGGGCAGTAAGAAGCATCATATCAGTTTTAAGGCTTTAATCTCCGAGGTTAAAGAAGTCGAGAGCTACAAAGAGTATAATAAGGATGTCACTTCCATCGAGGGTTGCATGGCTTGCAATATATTCTAAGGACTTCTTAATAGAAGAGGAAGGTCCAATCATAGTAATTTTGCATTATTTAAAACCAAGCGACAGCAAATTGAAGACCGCGACTCCGCAAATATAGCTTTACTTATCTGGCAGGCAATGACGCTTGGAGCCATACGGTGTAGTGCATTTTGAACTCATTCTAGACATTATTTGTAATATGGTTAGGGAAGAACTTTTGCACCCACAAATGTATAATAGAGGTTTAACTATTCTTCCTCAGCCACAGAGGTGCATATATCATTTTTTTGTGTATTGGAAGCTGGGTTTAAATCCCAGATTAGTTTTATATGCTTTGAAAATTAATCATTGTCTCAACTGATGAATTAAGCTATGAATTTAGGAATTTACGGCTCGTCGATTTGCAGTCTCATAAAGTTTTCGCTGGTGGTGGTCTCTAATTTGATCAATTTAAGAATTATATTGTCTAAAACGATCGGTTGCTCCTGATAGATAAGGTTGCTACTTCCTACAGGCTCTATTTACTTGGATGATACTAAGAAATGGCTCCATTCTTACTTTTTTCAAAGAAAAATGAGCTGAATCAAAGCTACCCTATAGACTATCACTGAGTCTGAAAAACAAAATAAGAAAGAACCTAACAACAATAATAATAAAATTTAGGCTGAGCAGCGTCGCCTGCTATATTTATGGAGTCCTAACGCTATCAAGTGCAGAATGATTAAATGACACTGGATATGCATATATTCTGCCTCATATGATTGAAAACAGCCAAACTAAAAGCAAAATTTGCATAAAATGGAATTCTCCATTAAATTTATTGATACTTAATCTTCTTTTGAGTCTCATATGCAAAGTTATGTCCTTCATCTTCTTCGTCCTCATCATCTCTGTCATACAGATCCTGAAAACCAGCTTGCATTCCTCCAGGGAAATTCCCTCCAGGCATTTGCTGGAAATTCATCTGGTTATGATAGCCCATCTCATTCATCGGCGGCTCCTGGGTTTTCATCATTACAAAATTCTTGCAAGTCACTGGACAGCCTTCCTTGATGCTGCTCAACAGAATCCTCTTGCATTTATTTATTTGTCGGCTGGTATAAAGCAGTCTGCGGTAGTCAAGGTCACGAAGCACCTTGAACCGATCCACGATCGAACCCATAAACAAAATCACATAACCCAACAAAAACGTCCTGTGGTTGTAGATATATTCGTAGACTCGGACTAAATGCGCTGTTTTGGTGGTGACTCGAACTGCTTTAGATTTTTGCGTCGGATTCGAAGTCGTATTGAAAACATTTTGGAGCAGTTCTTGCTGAAACTCTGTGAGCGTCAGTATATTTTTTATCCTACTGAGAAGTTTGTTTTCTCTTTTGATGATACGTAGAAGCCCCATAAATTTGTTTACTAGGGAGAAAGGCAGTGAGATTTTCAAGGGGAAAAAGGTAGAGCGGTTTACTGTCATTGATTAGGTTCGTAAATTGGGCAATTGCTTCAGGATTTTCGACAATCAGTTGAGGAACTCTAACTCTGGGCAATTCAATCTCTTGATCACGATCGATGTCTCTGGAGTCAGCAGAATACGTTTGAGGAGTGGGAGTTCCTGCTTTCAGTTGCTCGACGTCAACGTTGTTGAGTTCTTCGAGGTTGTTGTCAAACCTAATCATCCTTCGCGCTTATTTTTACAGGTGGAGTTTAATTTAAGAGATAAGTTTGAAAACTGCGATTTAGTGCGTTTTTATCAGTGTATATTAATAGCTCCTTAAGGAGTAGAGTACTTATTTGTTTTCGAATAATAGTGAGGCTGGAAATTAACTTTCGAGTTGTTTATATCAAAACGATTATTGTATGAAATGAGCAGTCTTCATATTTTGATTGTGTTAATTGTCAGGCTAGTTGAAAAAAAGGATTGATTTAGAATACGATAACCATATATCTAGATATAAACAGCTATTTGAATTCTTTTGATTGAACCATGGCTTAAGAACAGCAGCTCTACTAATCGTCACCTAATTTTGAATTTGTGATAAGTCGTTACTATTTTTCTTAGAAAAGATCAGTATTTTTTTGAAAATAAATAATACCTCTAAGGAACATCAACAGAGTTACTAGTACACAAGACTTGTCCTTACTCAGGGAAGAATCAAGCATTCTGTTTCATACCTCTTCAATATTTTTGAACGTAAAGATACATCATAGATGATTTTTCAAATTAATAAAACATCATTTTTGTCATTTTGTTTCCGAGGTTGCTGGTCTTGGTTGTGCTGACCCGAAATTCATCGGATTGCCTAGGAGTAAAGAAATAATGATCACTTCGGCAACCATGATGAAATAAACTGATTTCGAAATGCTTGACTAATCCCATTTCGTGATCTCTTCAAGTGCGTTGATTTTGAATCTAATGACATGACTAGCACGATCCTTCCGAGTATTTTCACGGAATTCTATGATACCTGCTCGTCGGAATTGCACAGGTACTCATGAATTAATATTTTCGAGTTATGAGTATAAAAATTAGAAAAATAGCATAAACTAAAATATATCGAAAAATACGCTAAGACCAATGTCTTATCTAAGCAGCAGCAACGTAACTATTCTTCAGCTTCAATGAAACTCATTTCGATTTAGGGCAAGCACGCAAATGCAGTTGAACTTCAGGTAAACCCACTCTACCTACTATTTTTTCACGAACAATCGCCATATTATGGCCTGATATATCCAGCAAGGACTATTATCGACACCAAAACTCGAGTCACTCACTGAAGACGTAACGAGAAAGCTCGATTTGGTTAACTCTTACATTGAAGAACTAGAAACTTCAGTATTAACGACACCAATGCGTTCTGTCTTATCTTCATAGTCACAAAAAATTGGAACAAGCAAAGACACAAAAGCTTTCCGCGATAAAATGTAATAAGCGCTTCTGCTCCGAATCCTATAATCAAATGTAGGAGATCAAGAGTTGAAGGAGTTGGAAAAGAGTTGAAATATACAAAAGAATTAGTTCAAGATATCGAGCAACTTTCTCTTTCGAAAGCAAGCGATATTGTATAGACTTTTTATGAGAAAGCATGTCGTAATGATTTCGTTAATGCAAGGAAAAAAGACAGAAAATATTCAAAAGGGTTGTGGCAAGCTTAAATGAAGCAACCGAGAAATTTACCAAAGTGACGAATTTAATTACACTGAAAGAAAGACAAACGATTGCGCTGGAGCGCGAGGTTGTTAAGCACCAGCCACAGCCAATGCACGAGACTGAGCAACCAGCTGAAAAATCGTTTTTTGAGTAACACTCATAATATTATTTGGGAAATTTTACTCATATTGTCACCTTAAAGCCCTTCAGATATAAAAGTCATCAATTTTAATGAAGCATTAATCAATGAGAGGCAGGAGGCGATTGATCAAATAAACAAGTATGATATATTATTTTCAATACGAAACTAATGCGGTTGGTGGGAAAAAAGAGTTGCATATCAAGTCAAAGATATTTGTGCGAATGTTGCGATGGAGGTCCAGAAACAAGGAGAGCAAGTTGGTAAGAATACAATATTTATTTCGACATGGAACCTAAAAATTTGCGGTCTGAACTAGAATTGCTAGTGGGAAATATACAAAGTGCAAGGGACAACACTAAAGCAGCAAATAGAGAGTTGGTTGAAACGTTGAAATACGAGGAGAAAGGTTCAAAAAAATTGTAAATTTTATTTTTATCGCATATTTTTTCTCATTCTCGAAAATTTTGTGTAGGGTTACAACATTATTACTCTTGACCGTGATGTGTTCTGTCATTGTTTTGATTTACTGGGCTCGTTCTTGAATTGCTATGACCTGCACTAAGAAGATAATGGAGAAATTCTGACTTTTTAGAACCTCTCATTAGGTTAGTTAATCACCAGCAAAATGTATTTAGTGAACCTTATATATTTTCCGTCCGATGCTGTAAGCGTGTATACATGAATATTCAAGTTAAGAAAAGATTTGGGAAAGTCCCTTTTGGAATTGCAGTGCTATTAAGGGAGGTTTGATACGAGTCGTCCCAATTGTTCAACAGAGTACTCACTCGAGCGTCTTGGGATCGATCAGAGCGTGCTGAATAATAATTTCTCATCGAAATATGATAGTGCGTATTCGAAGTGCTTTTAACTAATTACGCTCGAAAAAGCCTACAATAAAAAAGTTTAAATCTTTGTTCCAATTCTCAAGAGAAAATCATGGCAAATCAAGACACTTTAGACCGAACTATCTATGTTGGTAACCTCTCCCTTACTTGATGTTCTCTCAACGATCGTCCTCTCAGGTAACATTGACGATAACTTCGATGAAGAGGCTATCAGAGCTCTTTTTATGCCATTTGGTATACTCGAGAAATTTGAATAGAAGAACTAAAAAGCACTCTTTCCTAGGCGAGATAAAAAACATTGAAATCCCAACCGATCTAGCAACTCGTAAAGCAATACGTTGGCTAATTGTGTTAAATTTCCTTAGGTAAGACGAGAGGATTTGCTTTTGTAGAATACGAAGAGCAAGATGATGCGGAACAAGCAATTGATAATATGGATGACGCAGAGGTGTTTGGTAAAATATGAATTTTGAGTGCAAATTTGCTTACCTTTTTTTCCAGGCAAGACGATTCGAGTCAGCAAGGCGAAGGCAAGTAAAAACAGGATGTACAGTAAGGCGATTTGGAGCGAAGAGAACATTCCGAAAGGAGAAAAGGCGTTTGAAGGAGGCGCAGATGAATTATAATTTGTGATTTTGAAGGAGCAACGAATTTTGAAAGTTCAAATGAGTTTTCATATGTGCAGATTAATGAATTCAAAGAGCTTATTTATCTCTGTATAATCGTGGAATTGCTGAGCATTGAAGAGATTAAACGGATAGAGTAATGAGAAAATTGCTTGTTAAGTCATTGATTATCACTACCTTGTTCTGCAAATTCTGTTCATGAATCAGATCTATGCATGGATAAATGAGAAGAAAGCTAATGTGAAGGGCAACAGAATATCGTAAATCAGTTCCTTGAATTGGTTGGGAATTTCTATTTAAAAAGGTGGCTGGCCAAACAATGATTTTGAGAGGAAAGTGATAAAATGGAAAGAACAGGTCTAATCAATATTCTAACAAGGAGCTTAGATGCTTTAAGTCCAAGATTCAGCTTCAGTCAGAGACTTTTTTTGCAAAAACAAAATCAATAGCTACTCTTAAAATTACAAATATTTCTTTAAATCGTTTAGGATATAAAAAAGACTCTTTATTTCGATTCAGTTTTCTCAGCAAGATTGAAATGGACCACGATTCAACGTCAACAAACCACTTTCTGAACCTCTAAAATCCAATTGTAGTTTTGTAGTCCACGTTCAATTTATTCAATTTAAATGACTAAAATTTTTTCGGTGTTTCAGAACAATGCTAATGTTCTCATCTGTCTTACTGACCGACTTAAAACACGAGAAAAATTTCTTAGCTATTGATTGGAGGAACAATTCAGAGAAAACCATGCCTCTCTTCTCGAGGACGACAAAGGAAATTATTCTCCAAAAATAGAAAGAAGTCTTTAGAGCTTCTTAAAATTAACTTCATGGAAATTTTCTTCTGATCCATCGCTTTTCTATGAGTCTCCTCCAATTACAAAGAGCCAACATATTGTGAGGAATTTCCACACATTTATGAAGTTCTAACAATTTTTCGTTCATCCGCATCATCATCTTTTTCCTTACTCGAGATCCTCTGCTGGCAAAGGGCACCAAGTGTAAAAAAACAGGCGACCACCGAACTACCCTCACCTTCAATTCAAAACCCCACTCATGAAAGATATAAACTTAAGAATCTTAAGAATCTCTGACTTGTTACTTTGGCATTTTCATCTTTGAGAAATATGCGAACTCTTGAGGCTAAAAACCTTGTAATTAATCCAATTAGAGCTTCATAAAATTTTTACATTTAATGCAGAGGAAAGTACCTATTTATTTAATTACATGCTTCTGCGAACTAACTAACTATAGGCCCTTCTATTCTATCTATCTACCTCCATTCTCACGGATTCCTATCCGTTCAGGGACCAGTAGCTATCTTTTTCTGAGTTGACCCGCTAAATAGCATGGTAGTTTTCTGAGACCACATTGCCTAATGATTTCAAAGAAGATTGGTAGTCTAAGTACATTTAGTAAGCGATTTCTGAAAGAAAACTCTTGCTCTGAGAGGAAATCCACATGATTCAACATAATTTATTTTATTTCTCGAAAATCTGAAATTATTCTTATGTACTCTCATTTGCTCCCTAGCACACACCTAGTCTCTGCTACAAGAATCATTACTCACCATATCTACTCAATAGTGCTGCTCATTATTGCCTTTTGAGCTCGAAAAAGCTCCTGCCTGCCGATATATTTACAATAATCTAATTTCAGTATTCCTGATCTGTTAATTGAAAACCTTCTAAATCGTTCCGATTTGCAATTGCGCCAGTGCCCCGGCTAGGAATCACTTCAATTAAAATGCAAGCGCTTGACCGAAATTATTAATCCGCATATACTCATTGCATTGTACTCAAGCATCAGGGGTATTTGCCTGGAGTTTAATTTCTTTTCTTAGCGCCTTTAATTTCTCATTCCGACAACCAGTATATTGCGTGGGTTCTTCCAAGGTTTTTAGAGTTACATTTCCTTACTGACTAACGGTTGCCGGATGTAAAAGGTAATTGATAAGAGGCACCGGCCGACAGTAAGAATTCTAAAAAATTCAAACGTTCTTGTTCTTATGTAACCGTTACGGCACATTCAGTACTTATGTGGTAATTATCAAAAAATCGAGGTGGTAATCTTAAGCCTTTCTCGTAGGACTAGTTATTCAAGTGATTTGAGAAAATTGAAGAGAGCTGCTTCTAGCAATGTGAATTTCGGGAGCCTGGTAATCATTACAGATTTGATTCGGGAGTGCTTCGTAAAATTCTTCAGCAGCAAAATTTTTATACAAAATTAATTGGACAGTAACAAGCTTATTAAAAAAATTCTTCAGTCTCTTGTTTAATCAAAACTCGTTATTCTGATCAAATTGATAAAAAATAATCAACATCGCAAATGGAAACAAGTACAGGTAACCCAAAAACCCTATCTTAAGTTTTTAGAACTGCTTTTTCCTTGGCTTTTTGCTCTTTCGAAGAAGTCTTACCTTACCTGTTTTCATTTTAGCTGACTCTTCAACCTGGGAATGGATCCCTTGTAACTACGATTTCAAACAGACTACTGAAGATGGTCTGGAGATCTTCTACAGCCTAGGACCCTCAATTACGTTGACTAACCCCAAGGGAAATGTAACTCATATGAGGAAATCGCAGAAGAAAGAATAATCTTACGGATAAATAGGGAATGGAGCCAAAAGTCGAGATCAAGATTGAGTGCGAAAAAAATTTCATTTACAACGATGAGCTCGGCTGGAACTGGCACAAAAGCTGGAATATCCCGAACTTTAAAGTTCGGGTTGATGTAATTTCGCCTTAAAACCGCATTTTTGCTCAACAATGCCCTAAACCTCTAGATTTATGACCCTGAAACAAACGAAAAATTAGCTCCTCCAAAGAACTTGAACGTACTCCCAAAGAAAAGTTCCTTTGCTAAAGCTTGAATGCGTTTAGGTCCAAGTGTTCGCAGTTAAAGCAATGATTGAGAATCTCGAAAGATTTCATTTGCTTGACATCGGGATTAAAGGAGAGAACAAAAAGCCCATCACTGAAAACGAAGCATACTTTTCTGCGCTGAAATTCTCATCGACTTCCTACAATAATGATGTAATGAGAATTTTTCTGAAAAATGACTCTAAATTTGGATAATTAGAGCGTGAAATTCCACCTAGTTATCTGCGTTCAAGTCGAGTTTGAAAACGACGATGCTCCTCGGATCCTTAACTCGTTCATTTCTCCTCCTGTGTTCGTTGACTCGAGAAAGTCCGCTCGTGACACCGAGAAAATCAAGGTAAATTGCGTCGAATGATGTAAGAGCTAATTTAGTCCCAAGGCTAAACGCGTGTCGTCCTTGATCGATCCTTTCCTCCCCGAAAACCTCGATAAAGTCTTTGTGAAAAGAGAGAACAGACGCAAGGACTGTCATGAAGAAGAGATTACAAATAGCATCGAGGGACTTATAAACTACTTTACGGCTCCTAATGTGAGACACAAGGTAATTAAATCTTTGCTTTTTGCTCTGATTTAAACAAACTTGAACAGGTCAAGCATCCGCTTTTCCTCACCCTTAAATTCTCAAACTGCATCAGCTTGTATTACAACACAAACGTCTTGAAACCGGACCAGGTTGGCTATCCATTGAAAATTTGTTTGCTGATTAAATTGATTAAATTGCTTTAGGAGGACAAGCTGGTGGAGAATATTCAGAATTTATTATATGAGAGCCAATTCAATTCAAACTCACAAAAATCTGCGAAAATCGAGAAAGTACCGCTTATCATGATTTTAAAGAACGTTTGCCCATCACAAAACGTCAAAAGCAAGAAGGTTCGCTGATCATGTTTGAAATTTTTTTAAATGACATTTCTTTAGATTATGGAGCACCTCGAAAGTATTCAAAACAGCTCTCTGAGAATTTTGTACGACAACAAGATCATTCCATCGAACTTCAAAGAGATCAGCGATATTGTAAATGTTTTGCTAGAGTTGTAATCCTAATCTCTTCCTAGAATGAGATCAAAGCTCGATATAAGAAGGTTTATGCTTATTTGGCCTCTTCAAAGTTCAAAGTGATGACAAACCTCGCAAAGGAAAACCGAAACGTGAAAACTGAAGAGGAAAGCTATGAAGATTACGAGGACCAAGACCAGAGCGACGCATCTTCTATGGTGAACAAAAAACCAGCCAAGGAAACTCCACAACGCGTTGTCAAAATCCCTGTAGCCAAGCAAACCAACGTAGCAAACGGCAAAATCGAGGCCTCGCCAGCGGTTGCGAAGGGAGGGCTAGAAAGACCAAAAATAACCAAATATGAAGACTCAGCGCCGAAGAAAGTTAAATTGGAACATATGGAGGGATTAAAAACCGAAGATAACTCTGAGATGCACAAGCAGCAAGCACAAAAGATGGAGATATTAAAACCAAACTCTGATATTGGTGCTCCTGAAGGAAATAAAGGCCATGGCATTGCAGCCCAGCTCGAATTGATGAACAAGCTTCTGATGATAAACGCTATGATTGGAATGAACCAACCTCAGCAGCAACAGCAACAGCAATCGCCTTTAGCAATGTTGACCCAGCAGTTTCAATCTCTGGGAACTCTGCTTCAAGGTCAAAATCTCCCTTCAAGCATTGATTTAGGCCAAATTGGAGCATTAGCTCAAGGAGTATTAGGTCAAAACCCATTGAATAAGGTTCTCTCTACCAACGAAAGATCTTCAGCAACACCGACAAGAAGCATGAACAACAACCTAAATTCGATGAATTCTCCACTGCATCCAGATTCTCGCTCAGCTGATCCAATGATGCGATTCAATCTATCCTCACAAAATGATTTCCAGAGATTATTAATGCAGAAAATGATGCCTCAAAACGGAGGTTCCCAAAGTTCATCCAACCAGAATCCATTGGACTTTGGAGCTCTCGCTGGAAATTTGGGCGGATCTCAATCGTTTAAAAGCGCAGGGACGCAACAAGGATCACAACAAAGCCAAGAGATGCTTGCTCGTAATCTCATGAAAAACAATTTGATGTCATTAGGGAAGCTTCCACCAGGATTTCCTGACATGAGATTAAGTAACTCTCAAGAAATGCTTAGAAACACGTATCAAAATATGTCATGGAAAGCAGGTAAAACAATGAAAAATTATATTAGTTTCTTAATGAAATTTGATAGATTCTGGATCTGATTTCTCGAAAATGAACTACATGGGAGTCAAAGAAGAGGACGAGAAGCATAACTAAACTAGCAACGTCTCTCAAGATTGATGGTGTCGCTGTTCTTTGGGGAAGAGCATCTCTAAAATCTAGAAGGATGTAGAATAGAAATTTTTTTAGGATTTGTATTTTTACAGAGCTGATACAATGGTTTGAGTAAATTTTCAGTTAAGTTCTACAAAAAACGAAGTTTTTTCGTCAAACTGTTTGTAATTGCCATATTATTAATTTTTGCGTCATCTGCGCTGAAAACTAAATGTTACATGTGATTATTATCTAACAAAATTTTACCCTTAATACTCAAAAAGTGTGTTGCGGGAATTTAGTAATTCAGAAATACGCTAACGGAGAGCACTGTGCACTGTGCAATCTTTACAGAAAAACAACTGAAGTTTCACACAATATCTTGTATAAAAATTACCCTAAAGTACGTCAAACCGCGACCTAGGAAAGTGAGAGAATATGAATTAATTTATTGTGTTGAATTATTATTTTTACTTGCAGTACATACAGCGCCCATCGAGCATCTTTTCCTTTGTTTTCTCACAAAACACTAAATGATTTGGCATTAAGGAATCAGAAATTAGGAATGATCTGTTACATCTGAGGCAAATTGAGCAAATGAATCCTTTATCAAGGACCGATGAGCAGCAGTGGCAGGTTGCTTGCAATTTAAGGTCAACAATTTTAGGTAATAAGAAAGTGTATCTGGATTCTTTGTCAGTCAAATGCAGTTGCTATCAGCCATAAGTTTATTCATCATTATGTTAGATTAATTCTAATATACCAGGAAATATTGCAACAAACCCGCCTTATTATCGGCTGACGGTTCTGAATAGCATCCATTCGTTATTGAACTCGCTTGTTTTAGGAAGTTCTTTAGGCAATATTACTCTCTCAGACCATCATTGCATAGGGATTAAAGTTACCGATGTTGCATGGTTAATGATCATGGAATCGATGCTGAATTTCTAACCATAACGTTACAATTAACTCCAACAATAAATGCTTACGAGCTTATCAGCGGCCAAAACAGCATTCATAAAAGCGATATACTCGAGCGGATAGTCCTCCGATGTCGAGATCAATAATATTTGTCCCTATAGATTTGTGATTCCGATAAGATTCAAAGGAAAACTGAACCAATTTACATTCTTCAACGATCGAGACGGCATTGTCTTGTTCATGTCTTTGTTCTCAATGTAAGCTTTATTGCATCATTCACAAAATTACTGCATAGACATTTGCTTAAAGCACCAGCCATTTTAGACTGTGGTGATATCGTGCTGATATTCTGACTTAGAAGTTTGGTGTAGATTCTCTTCGTAATGAGGTCGTTGATCACGTCATAAGCACCTTTTTTCACGAGAATCGAGTCATCGGTATCCTCTGTTTCAATAGGAAAAACTAATTCTCTAGGTATCGAAAAGTGATTTGAGGTTGACTGGTCAAACGGGATTAGGTGTACTTCACTTCAGAGTCATAAATGTAAAATAAAATTTCGTTTGCAGGGTCCATAGCAAAATGAATATTCATTGCGACGCAGATTCCATCAAGGATTTCATCTAAGGTGAAGCGAGCTTTGGGAGCGGGATGGGAGCCAGGGTACATCGACTGCGTGTGCTCCGTGGAAGCGGATATTTTGTTCCAGTTAATTTGATTGACATCTAAAAGGATTGACAATAAACTCCCTGACATGCCTTTTGGATTCGCTATATTGCCTTATTCTATTTTATTAAATTATAGCGCTTTAAGGAAATTATAAAGTAACTATGTTGTAAGAACTTAAGGACCTTTCACCTGTCAGCGCTATAAGCAAAATAAAGTAAACCAATCGAAAAAGGAAAAGAAAGTGAATTGATATTGATTATATAATGAAAGTGGTGGCATTATAAAAATTCAATGTTATATCTTAAGAAAGATAGAAATGGCAGATTTCAAAGCTAAGTAATGGAAGACAATTGCTATCAAGAGCAATTGCTGAGTTTTCTTAATAAATCCGTTAGCATCCATCCATCAAAGCCCTGTTTGAATTATGGTATCAGATTTTCTACATGGGTTATTCATATAATAGCCTTACTTGGGAAAAAAATTCCTAGTTTTCCAAAAAAACAAAAAATTCATGGATAGCGAAAAACAAAAAGTGAACTAAATTTACAAAAGAACTCAGATTAAATCGGAAATATTTTTCCTTTAGCGACGATTAGAGGGCTGTTCCTTCACAATAAAAAGTGCTGATCCCTGATTCGCCATACTTATCCTCTTCTTACGATTTCTGTTTCCAGGCGAACTTGATTTGTCACCTTGTTCAGTTGGGTAACTCGTTGAATAAAGGACCGGATCAGCTTCTGTATTGTTTGTATATCCTGCTGGTTTGCTTCCTCCCGGAGAGTAAATGAATGAATTTTGAGCAGGATACTGGCTTCTAGAGAGGGAATTGCTCTTTCGGTACACATCATCTTTTGATATTCTCTTTGTGTCATTTTTTTCTCCCATGCTTTCTTCGGTCAGTTTAAAATTGTCAGTATTATTTTTATCGTATTTCATCTCGTAATACTGAGCATTTTTCCGGAGCACGTCACTGAGCTTGAGACTCCTGTCAAGGTAGTCATTCGAGATTTTCTTTATCGTTCTTGCATTCCTCGTTTTTGAAAGAGATTTCGGATGCTTATACCCTGGAATTCTCTTGTTTGCATTGTCAGAGTCTTCATTGATAGCCTTTAGCTGAGGAATCGGTGGCTTTGCATTGAGACTATTATCATCCATGTTATTCTCCACGAATTCAAGAGGAAAATTTACATTTTTTGCTCATTAGTAATTTGCTTTGCAGACACCCGGCCATTTAACTGCGAGGTCTCCAACGATCCTGCGTTTAGTAGCAGAGCAGCAGTATAAGGTCTGTCTTGGAAGTTTTGATTTTGCGCTTGCGACTTGGACAAGACTCTGCCTCTTACAATCTCTTTTCTTGTTACAAGTTCTGTAGTTTTTGTGGAGGGAGGAAGCGATATTTGCCTCTCATTCGTTTTGTAGGATCGAATCTTGAATTCAAGTTCTCTGCCATTACTCGCTCTTTTGACTGCAGGATCTAATCATCAACAAAACTTTTAGCAATTTTCGATTAGCATTATCTTACTACTCGTATCTACGGAAAATTGCTCTTCTGAAGGTTGTGATGAAGGTTGATTCGAGGAAGGCAAAAAGACATTATCAGCGCTCATTTTCATCTTAGCCGGACTCTCGATCTTTTTGTTGACTATCGCAGGGGTTTGGGATATATCTCTGCGATCTTTTGGATCGCTTAGCAGGCTATCAATTTCAGAGATTGATCCTGCCTTATTGTCGGTTCTTGGATCGACACCATAGCCTTGCTCTTGCGATGGGTCGGTGCTAACTGGCTGCGGCATGATCGTCTTATTGATCGACTCATTAGCTTCTATCTCATGTTTTGGAGTTTTATTCATCCTCGAAGCCACCTGGAATCCTTGCTTTGTTTTACTGATGACATTAGTTGTAATATAAAGCTGAGGTTGCTGCAAAATATGCTTGTCTATTTTCCTTAAGTACCCTGGGTTTGTTCGATTGTTTTGCTGCGTGGCATCGACAAGTGTACTCAATGGCACTCCTAAAAGCAAAATTAAACATCGAGATAACACGATTTCTTCATTTACTCGGAGCTATGATTGTAATTTGGTAGAATTCAAGGTCTTGCTTTGCCACTGGAGACCCCTTGTCAATCAGGATCAAGATATCGAAAATCGGTTCTTCCGTTTGCGTTTCCCTATCAATGCCTTTCAGAGGTTCATTTGCTCTTCTTTTCGCAATTATCATCGGAGGTTTTATTTTAACCACTCCTTGCGCCTTCACCGGCTTTTTCACCTCAGCTTCATTTGTTTTAGGAACAACCTCGATGGCTTTTGCTTGTGCGAGTGCTAACTCAGCAGCTCTTTTAGCTTGCTTGATTTTTTCTTCCTCGAGTTTCTTCGCCAGTTTCGATCTCATCTTTTTGGGTAAAATCTTCACAAGGTGCTCTTTTGGCAGCTCGTCGTCAGATGGCGCACTATCAGAACCGGAATCGCTTGACATATCGCCATATTTAATCAGTTTTTTGTTTTCTTTGAGTTCTGTCATCAAATCTTTGGCGTTCAACACCAATTTCTGAGGTGCGCATTGGGTTTCAGCGTCTGCCATTCCTGGCTTTTGCGGTGATCCTGCCATGAAAGTTACCTCAGTCACCCGGGAGACTCCTTTGATGTGGGTGATATAAATATAAATCGCCTTGCAGAGACTTTTTCCAATATTCATAAAATCATCGATGCTGTAAGCTTCTGCTCTTCCAGTAGGTGTATCGTATCCGTAGAAACTCGCTTCTAGTGTGAAAATATTCGGGATACGATACTCCCTCCACAGTGCGACTCTTGCAGTGCTTTCTTTCGATTTATGAATACTGAAACGACTGGATTCGAATGAAAACATGTCCGTTATCTTTGATAAAATATATGGCAACAGTCGAGATTTCGTTGGGTCTTTTTCGTCCGTGCAGCCGTAAAAGAACGAGCTTTTTCTATAAATATGCTTTAATTGAAGATCTTCGATGATAGAATATACTTTCTGCTATGTCCATGGAGATCACAAACAACTTCCAGGGGTCGAGAACTCGCAAATTTTTTAATCATTGTTTTGGCTGCATAGACGGTTGGAAATAAGGATTTGTCCGTCTTTTTCCATCTTCTGTTGAGATCAACGCCACCAAGCCCAGTACGGTAATTGCCGTGGATAACACCGTCGGGATTCAGCATCGGGATTATTCTAAAGACACAAGTATCACGGAGAAAAATTGCCTCTTCTTGCTCGCTTAATAAAAAGTCAATCACTCCCTGCATCATATGCGACGAAAGCGATTCTCCTGGATGTTGTCTCGCGGATATTACAATGCCAGAGCGTGTTGATAAATTCTTTGAATGAAAAAGGTGAGCACAAAGACATATAACAAAAGCAGATTGATTATACCTGAACGTTTTTCCCTGAGGTGATTGTGAGGTATTCGCATGTGTTTTTCGCTAGAGTTTTGCAAAGTACTTTTCGAGTCATATATCTTAATAATTCCAGTTATTATTGCTTGAACGTTTGTCTATTTTACTGCTTAGTTGAGGGGTCCTTAGTCAGTTTGGTGAGGTAGTTGTTGAGATCGGTATATGTGTAAGGATAACAGTGTGCAAAATACACGGTATCCTCATCATGCTTGAATTGATAGCTGAATGTGAGAGTGTAATAGCTGCTTCCGCTGGATTGGCATTCCTGCAATTGAATGGAAATTATATTCATTAAAGCGATACTCTTAGGGAATAGCTGACCTTCATTATGTAATTCTTGTAATAAGATATGGCAAAGCCTTCTCTTTTCCAGCTGTCACCGGTCATCTGGTTCTCTTTTTCAGAAAAAACAACAGGTTTCATCCCTTGATTGAACAATGAATCCGGCTTGATCTATAATCGATTAGCATTATCAGCAAACCCATAACAAATATCTATCAATTACGAGATTCATGATATTGAATTTGACGCTGACGTTCTTTTTCGTATTGCTCACGCTGAAAAAAAACCATTGCGTGTTTCCTTTCGTGTTAAAATCGTTTTGTAGAATTAAGTCATACTCCGTCTCTGATAACTGAGCCGCGAATTTAACATCTGAAATGACAGTATAGATAATACCTTAAACGCTGCGAATAAATTCCCTGACTCAAATAACGAATTGAACACAAGGTGAGTACCATCGTTCTTAATAATTGTACCCATAGTATCACCGCTGTTGCTCTGGCTGCGATACTGAATCACTGAATCCTTTCCTTTTGACAGTTTTTGCAAATCGATCAAGTACCCTGAGTAAACTCTATTCTCTCCCATTGTTGTATTTGATTTATATTTCCGGTACACAAGCCTCGAATCTCCCTCTGGATACAGCGAAAACAGCGACCTTCCACCATGTCGATCTCTTAAATCCGCCTCGGTTTCATTTGTCGACTGGCTCAATCGCTTTTCAATAGCTTTATCGCCGATTTTGAACAGACCACCATCACAGTCTTGAGGGTTCTCACATTGTTTTGCTTTGCGATTGAAATCTGGTAGTTTTCTATAAGGCATGTAACTCTGATGTTTTATTAAGAAAGTTGCTCACTGGAATTCAAATTTGATGGCGGTTTTAACTTCAAGCGGGTGGCTTGCAGTTTGGAAGTCTAGAGGATTGGCTGGAGTCATGTATTTGTATACTCCTACACCGTCGTGCTCGCCAGATGACTCTTCTGATGAGTCACTGTCTCTATCTCTGTCCAGTATGTCGTCTTTAGAGAGAGACTGCTTTCGCCACTCAATACTGCTGTTGATCTGCGAAAAAAGAGTTGTGGAAAGAGGAGAAATTGAGTGTTACGTTGTCGACGGAGAGTGTTTGCATTGGGAAATATGTTTCAAAATTCAATTAGCACTTTAATAAAATAAATTGTTTGGAAATTGTAGGCTGGTTCTCGCAGTCAGTAGGAAGCCAACAGAAATTACTGATGGATATGAAGACAGAATTGTATATTAAAGAGCAAATAATTCAGAGGAAATAAAAGCTCAAGCGCGGAGAAGTTCATTTCTTTTTTTTTTGAGCCATGGATGGTCAGTTTATGGTAAGAATAAAATGTGACAATTTAATTTAATCCGTTGAGAATTTTCAACATAATTCAAATATTGAATTTTTGTTTGACCTAGTTTTGAACGATAAATTAAGTGAGGGTGGCTAAGCCTCTTTTTTAATAGTGAGATTTGAATGCATATAATTCTGTATGAAAGGTGTTCAGTGGATGCCGAATATGCTTGAGATCAGCGAAACATATCTCTTGATCAGCAGATACTTCGGCAACTACAAATTAAACTGATCTTTTGACAGATATTAGCCGGATTGGACGTAATTCTTTTGTCTGATTGCAAGCCATCTGACGCAAAAACTGACTTTACTCCATATAGAAATGCTAGAATTCTGTGTTGTAGTAATAACTGAATCTCAGGAATTTTCGGTGTTGTTGTTGTGCGTATCTCTCAGTTATTAGAAAATGCTAGACAAGCGAGTGTTTCCTTGAATCCTTTAATTTCTATCTTCCTGGTTGCAAATCACCCTCACAAGAAAGATTAAAATTCTACCAAAGTACATTATCTTTTTCTACAATCAACTAAATTTATTTAATTCGCGCCTACCAACGTTCGAATAAAACACCTTACAAGCCTATTTCTCCAAAATTAGAACAGATGCTAAACTTCAAGGCATTCCTCTTTGGCTGCTGCCAGTCAGAAGCAAATCGTGCCGAAGATAAAAACATAATCATCACTGAACCCAAAAAGCCTTCTCAGGACTCTTCAATGCTGGGAGCCACAACAGTAACGGACAGGAATGTCACCAAAACACCCAAACGCGCTTCCGAAGAAGTCAAAAAAGAGCCTTATCTCATACTCAAAGCTATAGAAGGGAACGTGATTCCTCTTGACACTGAGATAAAGATAAATCCACTGGGTCTTGCCGACGGCGGACGTAAGAAACAGGATGGCATTACTTACATCGGCTGCCAGAAGTACATCCTCGCTGGAAAAAACGCAGAACAGCAACTGTATAATGATATTCTTCTCAATGACGCTAGCGTTGGTGATCAACATTGCATGATCAAATACGACCAAACACAAAAGAAATATTTTCTTAAAGATTTGGGAGAAGGATCAGGTACTTTTGTCAAAATCGACCAGGAGATACCTCTGAAGCCAGGGTATATCATATCGTTTGGTGATTCGCATATGGTGGCGACGGTTGAAGCGCCTAGCAGAGTAAAACAGAGTTCTGACATAATGTTGAAGTTTTTGGATGGTCCGAAGTCAGATGAGGTGTACACCTTCAAAACAGAGGATAAGGTGATAAAGGTCGGGAGAATGAGCGATTGTGAAATAAAATTTGATGGAAATAGTTTGTCGAGGTATCAGCTGACTATTGAATATAAGGAGGATAAAGGGTGGGTTGTGATTGATGGATATAATGGGAAGCAGAGTACTAATGGAACTTGGCTGTATGTTGAAGGCCTTCATGAAATTACGAATAATATGACGGTAAAAATCGGCCAAACGCTCTTCAAGCTTACCCTCGCAATGGAAGATGGCTGATCTTGCTATGTAAATGATATTTTAACACTTTTTTCTGTAGTAAAACCAGTTAGTCATTGTAAAGAGAGAAAGCATTCCGACAACTGCTCAAATGCATGAGAATTTTTTCGACTATATATACCATTTATTCAATCATTTCGCTGAAAAATCAATAATAGTTTGTTTTGTGGAAATAAATAATCTTCATATGAAATACCGTTTTAAACTTCTACCTATCAAAGTCAGTATTGTAGCTGTTCTTATCATTAGCAGCAACAGCGATGGCGATTCTCTATCGCTCATTCCGACCATCAAAATGAGCATAGTTTTTGTGTCTAATTATCACTATGTAACCGCTGAAAGCACTTCCTCGAAAATTAGTTGAATGTCTTATGACTGAATCACTTCGAACATGCTTGTGCACACAATGGAACTTTCTGTTATTGATTAAATATAGTTACAATTTCAACAAAACAAAAAAATCCGCCAAATATTAACAAACGTTTCTAAATTTTATATATTAGTTCATATAACCGCCGTTTATAAACAAAATAGAAAAGTGACCAACCTCATAGCCATGACTCACAAAACACAGAAATTTCCTTTGTTCGACTCGACCAACACATTCAACAACCAACCTAAACACGATTTCGGACCTATTCCAAATCAAAAACCCAAGGCGAAACTTTCCAAAGAAGTTTTTCTTCCTAATTACCCTGAATCGACTGGCGCATCCTGCGACGAGACTCGCTCAAGCAGCTCGAGAGGTACCTCTTCAGTCTGCTCTCAGCAGGAGATATTCTCCCCTCAATACGACCAATACTTCTACCCTCCTCAAGAAGAAGAAGTTGGCATCGTGCTGAATTCAGCTCTCAGAGCGAAAAAGAAAGTCACGCCTGACGACGAAAAGTACAAAACTGAGCTCTGTAAGAACTGGATTGAGCAAGGCCGCTGCAACTACGGCAAGAAATGCCGATTTGCTCATGGAAGACACGAATTGGTTGAAAAGAACGTCAAGCAGAAGATCCGCTACCGCTCTCGTCAGTGTAACACCTTCTTCACGACGGGAATGTGCCCTTATGGCGTCCGATGTATGTTTGCTCATGAGCAACGCACACTCGCCGAGATTAACTCGGAATATCATTACTCAAAGTTTTTGAAGTTTCCAGAGTTTATGGAGTGCGCGTACACCTGCAATAAGAAGAGACTGCCAATATTCGAGAATTTGGCAAACTGTGGGAACGTGGAAGGCACTTTTACCCTCCCAAACATGAAGAATGTGGGTGCTAATTTTCTGGAAGGAGGGTTCTTCGCCTTCTAAAGGAGCTATAAATGGATAGGCTCGAAGATCCTAGAAGGATCGGAGCCTGATTTATTTGTTTGAAAAAAAATTGGAATAAGAGAAAATTTTCCTATAATAATAATCATCCTTATTTAGAACAGCCAAGGCGAGCACGAGCAACTTGAGGATGGAAATGAGTGGTACGGCTCGAATTTTGCTTGCCTTGCTAATTGAAGTTACTTATTGGGCATGAGTTAGAAAATAGCTCTTCTAATAACAAATTTTCCATTACTTCACTTTTATATGAACGTTTTTTCTCGTTAAATGGCTAACTTACTGGTAACAGTTTATCAATTTATATAAATAAGGTAATATTCTATATGTATCAACTGATTAACAACAGCGATATTGTTTCTCTTTTTATTGGAATTATATGTTGAACTAGATGTAGATGTCATTTGAAATACAAATATGACCTAAAATCTCGAGGTATACAAACTAAGATGATATAATATTGCCGGGGTGAGCCACCCAAGCCAGCATACCATAACTAATAACACTTCACGATATATATCTATAAAAATGAGGCGAAACTATTGTGGTTTTAAAAAAAAACTGTTAAGATGGTTTATTTGGTATATCAAATAAAACCTCATTGTCTCAAAGGAATACAACTATCGTCGTCGTTTAGCTTTCGAGACTAATTCGATTAGCATATCATTAAGGAAATCAACGTCGTCTTCAGGAGTCTGAGCGGATAGATCAGGGAATTCAGGACGTTCTCGTCTTTGGCCTTTGGTCTCGTCCTGGCCTTTAATCTCACTTTTCTTTTCATCAAGTGCTTTGTTTTTGTCTGTATTCTCAGAGGTCTCTTCTTTTTCAGGTAATTTTTGCTCGTTCTCAGTAGGGTTGTCAACTTTTTCTTTCAATTCATTCAAAACTGCCGACTTTTCCGTCTCAAGTTGATGCTTAGAACTTTCAAATAAAGAGCTCTTTTTCCAAATCACCGGTCCTTCGTCCTCGCTTAATACATTCGGAGGATCAGTCTTACCAAGCACTTCCAATGCAACGTCATTCTTCAGTAGTTTGGTCACGCTTTGGGATGTCGTCATGAAGCTAGGGTTATTTTTCAGTTTAATTTCCTTTCCCAGGTCTACGCTGTCTCGTTCCCAGCCAAGGTCATCAAGTGGCGGTTGAATCTCCTCCGACTTTGCCACCTGCTCATCATTTTTCTCAACGGTTTCTGGGCTTAGATCTTCCCAGAAATTATTCAAATTCTTTGTTACTTTTGGACTGGTAATCAGATTAGGAATGAGATTATTGTCATTGACATTTTGATTGAATTCTTCAAGCTTCTTACTCTGATTTTTCATCTCTTGGTCTTTCTCACTATCCAACACAGAATCTTCGAAATAACTTTGAGTTAGTTTATCTGGCGAAGGTGTCTTTTTTTCTAAAACTTGTCTTCCACGAGAGAGGACCCCCTTCCATTCATTCAGGGTTATCGGGTCTTTTAAGAATTCCGTTCGGCTGTTCTCTAAGCTTTCGTTTTCGTCATTGCTTTTTGCAGTTATTCCAGCTCCATTCTGATCAATTGAGCGTCTTAAATAGCTTGCGCTGTGATTTTTGGATACTACCTTAGGCATCTTTAGATCAACATCGCTGTTGCAGGGTGCGCTTTGAGGCTTGACAAGCAATTCGATGGATGTCTGTTTTTGAAGTAGTACTCCCGAACTTAGGTTAACTTCAGATTTAACTTTATTCGCCTGCTGACTGGCTGTTTCCTCATCGCTCAGTCCGATTGTCTTTTTCTTCTTATTTTCCACAAACTGTTCTTTGTAGAAGTCGACACACTGGAAAATCGCCAGCGAGAGCGAATGGAACAGCATTGCCACTACGATAAGCCAAGCAACTGCAATTTGATTGTCGGGTGTCATGAAATCACGCATAACATTGACAGCAAGTAAAAGGAATAGACTGAGGATAAAGCACTGAAGAGCCTCGTTGAATCTTGCAAAGAGTGCTAATCGCTCGCTATTAAATGCCTTTGCTACCATAAGCACCACAGTAAATCCAGCATTCAGACCGAGCATAGTCGCCGCCTGTGCTATTGACTCGGCTCCCAAGCAAATCACTAACATCGGCGACACGAATGATCGGAACAGATAGCCTAATAGTATTCTCCTGGCAAACAGTTCTTTTGAGAACCCAGATGTCAACATCTCGGCTTTCGCTTTGAGAGTTTCCCATTTCTTGCCTTCATTTCTCACTGAGACCTCAATGAGATAGCTAATCATATACAATCCCACAATTCCGAAGAAGACAGCGATCACGAGCGAGACCCATGAAAAAGTATCGGCAATCCAAACGTATTGTAAGTCAAGCAAGAATGACATATAAGATAGAGTCATCGTCCCTCCAAGTATCGATAGGAAGTTGTTCTCCAAAAATTTTTGTAACTTGTTTAGTTTAGGATAATTTTTTTTCTTCTTCTTGCCGATTTTTTGGATTACAACGATAGTGATCCATGTCACCAGGAGCAGGATCAGCACGAACAGCACGAGTCCATAGTTAATCACAAATCGAGGTGAAGCGATGAAAGGTTGATAGCTTAAGGGTAGTTGTTTCGGGCTCATTTCGACGGTATAATTGCTCGCGGCGAAGATATAATGGAAAAGCTTCGTTTTGCTCCATAAACTGTTGGGCAGCATGCTGTAGTATTCGGTCAAATTCGGCGCGTAATTCACATTCAACATCATATATAGTTGAAACAGCGAAGTATAATACAACACAACTAGCAAGTTGGAGTTCGCGCCACAAGACTTAATGTTCTGTATCAAGGCTAAGAGTATCGCGACTCCATAGAAGACATCTGCAAAAATTCCCAAAATTCGGCCAATTGATTTTACATTTGTATCTTCTCCGGCCTTACCTGGTATCGTTATATTTGCCACGGAATTGCTAGTCAAGATGCTATAAGCCATTTCTGGGTTGTCATTGATTTGAGAGACGTCGATATAGATATTTCGATCAAGAACAGCCTCTTTGCTTATATTCGTGAGAGTTATCGTATAATTTGAAGCGCTTGAGTGGTTGATTTGGTAAGCAACATGGTTAGAATCGTCGATCCAAACACGAGCAAGGCCTGTGAAGTTGAGAAGAGCTTCGTTTACCGGATCGCTCATTTCAACGCCAATGGTCAGAACATTATGTGATTGAAGAAGGGAGGCGATGAACTCGAGAGTGGTTCTGGGCTGGCATATGTATCCTCCAGCCGTTGAGACTGCTTGGTAGTATTGATCAGGGCAGGAGATTACGCATTCGTTGATATAGAGAGAATATTCTGGGTAACAGGTCACACAGATGGAGTTGATGCAACTTTCGCACGAGAAAGAGCAGGATTGAGCTGGTGTGGCAGAAATGAAAATGTAGGCTAGAAGGAAACAGAAGGTTAAAGCGTTTTGGGACATGTTCGCCCAGCGGATTTGTAAAAATTGACTCAAGATGAGAATATGATTTATCACAGGTATAATCAAATTAATTAGAGGGTAATTTAGAGTCGTTTTGAGTAAGTTATATCTTATAAATGGATTCTAGAAAAAAAAGAATTGGCTATTTCGACCAACAATGAGAGATAAATTGAAAATTGCGGGAAAAGTGTTTAAGCTCAACTCAAAAACCCATGATGGATAACTTGTAAAATTTTCATGGGTTTCGGTGATTCTAAATTTGTGAATTTATTGTTCCAATTTAAGCTAAAAAATTTGTGTTTATCAGCAGGCTGAAAGCTGAGAAAATTTGGAGACCTTGAATTGGAATAAAAATCCATGGTTTCATGACTTTAAGAAACTAAAATTTTCACCTTGTACGCAAATAGAAAATTTTTAGTTGTTCCATAAAATGTCGTTTCAATAAACTCTCCTTTCAAGACTTTTTGGTTCGTGTAATAAGGAAGGCGATGGATTTTACAAAGTTTTAGTCCTAAACTAACGCAAATATTTAACCTCCCCCAGTCTTGAATCTATCTCTATATGATAACTATCCTTTATCCATCTTTATCCATAAATAATTAAGTTGATTGGTTAACTTTAATGCCACTCTCAAAGTCCATTGAAATGAAAAATCAAATCAAACGCTCTCTCTGGTCAAATCGTTAGTCAATCTATAAATCGTACCTGTACGAAAAAATGCTTCAATTTTGATTACATTCTTTTGGAATACGGAAGAAAAAATCCCAATAATACATAAACAGCTTGAAT
>ENA-UOUE01000652-UOUE01000652.1-compost-metagenome-genome-assembly--contig:-NODE-652-length-27274-cov-8.027319_pt1 | contig 27274 bp, 11 predicted proteins | sample MGYA00238146_ERZ747223 | MGnify/ENA primary metagenome ERZ747223 (study PRJEB28781, sample SAMN06268865) | compost metagenome | isolation source: single cell | place: USA: California, Emeryville, Joint...
CGATCTTTGTCCTTCAGATCACCCTGTAGTCTCTCATTCTCCTTTTCAAAGTCTTCGCAGTGCTTCTCCTTCTCCCCAAGCTTGTCTTTCAAGTCACGAGCATGCTTATCATGCTCCTTTTTCAATTTTTCAATCTCATCTTCGAGCTCTTTCTTCTCATGCTTCTCTTCTGAAAGATCGTGCCGGAGTTTTTCGAGTTCATTAGCCAAAGTTTTAATTTTGTCGTCTTTTGTGTCAATATCGGCCTCTAGAGCATGATTTTGACGCTTAAGTTCTTCTATCTCCTCATCTCTTTTGTCCACAACGTCCTTCAAATGCTCAGCTTCAGCTTGCACTTTATTAAGATCCTCTTTAAGTGCACCAATCTCAATATTAAAATCTCTGTTCTCGTTCGGAAGCTCTTTTTGGAGTCTTTCAATCTCTTCTCGAAGACCTTTGATATGGTGGTCTTTTCCATGCAAATCACCATGTAATCTTTCGTTATCTCTTCCCAGCCTGTCGATTCCTTCTTTCAATTTCCCAATCTCTTCTTTAAGCTCCTTGATATGATGGTCTTTTCCATTCAAATCATCATGCAGCCGCTCATTCTCCTTCTTGAGCTCGTCGAGATGTCGTTCATGCTCTTTTTTCGCTTTATCTAGCTCTTCCTTGAGTTCCTCAATCTCACCTTCTTTCTTGGCTACGTCTCCTTCAAGCACCTCAATTCGTCCTAGCAACTCCTTTACTTTCTCCTTCAACTCGGACTTAGGACCATCGCTATCCTTCTTGAGGTCTTCCAGGTGGTTCTCATGCTCTTTTCTGGCATTATCAAGCTCTTCTTTAAGTTTTTTTATCTCAGTTTCTTTCGAAGCCACGTCTCCTTCGAGCACCTTAACTGCTCCCAGCAACTTCTGAATCTTATCCTTGAGACCAGAATCCTTTTCGCCCTCTTTTTGACTAATTTCAGTTACATCATTCGCCGAAAGCTCTCCTGGCTGCTTTAGAAGTTTAGTCAATCTCTTAATCTCCTCATCTTTGTTTGCTTGATCCACCATTAGCCTATTAATCTCGTCTCTGAGATTCTCGATCTCTGGCGCATGCGAGCAGTCCCTTATTTTAATTTCTTTCTTCTCTCTATCCAAAGCAGCATGAAGATTCAGTATCTCTGCGTTCTTCTCCTGCAACAGTCTATCAAGTGCTTCTTTTTGACCAATCAGTCTATCGATCTCAGAAAGATGTCCGCATTCGGTAACTCCTTCACCTCCTTCTGGCATATCTCCCAGATCTTCCTTCAAAATTGCGATCTGTTCATCCCTCTCTTTAAGCATCTCTTCTAACTCGCTTATTACATAATTCTTATGAGTTAACTCAGGTTTCATCCAATTGTTTTCAACTTCCAATTCGGCTTTTGCGCCTTGTAGAAGTCGATATTCTTGAGTAAGCTTGCTCAACGTTGCCTCAGCACGATACAGCTGCTCATACAGCTCTTCAAATCTCTTTCTCATTTGTCCCTTGTATTCGTTATCAAACGCGTCCAAGAGATTGAATCCAGGAGAGGTATCTCTATCGCTCTGTCCTCGATCGCTGAAACCAGCCTCTCCTCCCTTTCGAGGAGATATTTCACTAGCTAGTTTCAATACTTTCACCGCGCTGTCCCTTTGCGCCTCGAGGTTTTGATTCACGAGTTTTAATTTACTGTTATCTTCAAGCAAAGCCTTGATCTCCTTATTTTTGTTATCAAGTTGCTTGGTTAAATCTTCCGGAGCTCCGATTTTTGCTTCAGGACTAAGTTGCTTGTAATCTACCGAAGTTGGTAGGTTGAATTGGTTCAGTTGAGGTCTCTTTGGCGTCCCTGCATCAATAGTGGTTAGACTTGCAGGTTCGTCTTCATCAAAGCTTTTTGCGTCGGGTCTTGATGAGATGACGTCAGGTTTTTTCGCACTGGTGGTTAAGGACCCTGTAGGAATAGAGAGCCCTCCTGGTCTTTTACCATCACGGTGAGGAGTATGCTGTTCAGGCGATAGATGAATCTCTAAATCTATCTTGCCTTCAGGCTGTGGGTCGTATCTCGAGTGCACAAAGCGAGAATGATCCTTTGTTTTTTTAATTTCTCTGTCCTTTTGTGTGAGGAGACTTTCCAGCCGGGTTTTCTCATTGTGAAGGTTTTCGTTATTATCTTCTAATTCCTGGATTCTATTCAGCAAATCCAGGCTTCCCTGTCCTACCTTTGACAGCTCTTCAACCTTCTTCATGAGGTCCCTGTTTTCTCTCTCCATAGACGCAATTCGTGCAAGCCACCTTGTTTCTACTTCGAATTCATTGTCTGTCTTGAATCGACCTGGCAAAAGAGAGTCAGGAACACCGTCTTTTTCTTGTTTCTGCGTAGCCATCTCGAACCGTTGCGTTAGAGCTTTGATTTCAGCAGCCTTGGCTTCGAGCTCGAGGTACTGTCTTTGGTTCTCAGCGATTAAAGCCTCGATTTTCTCCTCAAACTCTTTTGGATCTTCCTTTTTATGTGAACGAAGCAATTCAATCTCTTTTTGAAGCGAGGCAATGTAGTTCAGCAGTTTGTCGTTCTCGATCAGAAGGCGTTTTGCCCAGACGGCCGAGATAGGACCTTTTGTTTGTCTCAACTCGTCATTTTCTCTCGAAAGTTCTTTGTTAATCTTCGTAAGCCTCTCTACTTCAGCCTGCACTAATAGAAATTTCTCCGGTGTATGAATATCACTTTTGAAGACAGTTCAGTATAAGAAATCAGATAACTAGTTTACTGGGCATGAGGTTTTGGATGTGCGTCTTTGTGCTTTGGAGGAGTGTCTCTGCCACTTTTATTTTCAAGAGAAACTTTGAGACCTTGGTCTGCTATATTGATATTAAGGGTGGCCATTTTTTTTGGTTTTCGAAGTTCTGATGTGATTATCAAGCAGGTGTCCTGGATAGATATCTTTTATATTTATTAAATAACTCAGCGCATAAATTTAAAGGGTTTTTTTTATCAATAAAATTGATAAAAAGAGTATTTACATACTAACTGCAGTTTAATGAAAATTACCGCAATTCAAAATAGTTCGCGTATGATGAGTTGTTGACGGATAACTTCGAATGGCTTCATTGTGAAGCTTTATTAGAACTCTGAATGATGGTCACGACTGATAGCTTGATAGAAGAGAAGTTGAGATCTTTACTAAATCCAGAAAAACGACTTTATTTCCGCTATCGCTTTCCTTTACCTTTCACATGGTGATCTCAGAGGTTAATGCAAAACTTTTGTGCCAACTTATATAACGGGTGAGCTTTTGAAAGAAATACTCTCATGAGATGTGCTGGCTTAATCTAAATGGAAAATTACTTTCGATTTCTGCCCTAATGCTCACAGCCTTGTGAATATTAATTGAGAAAAAGCATGAATTGTGAACTGAAAAAAGGTTTGATTGAAAGCTCGAGTTAACAGAGCTATTATTTAGTCAAAAGGAAATGATTATTAAGAGGGATACCGCACAAACAAACTAAGAAAGCAGATATTTAATCAACAAGCAAAAAATTTCTTTTTCTCTTTATAGTTGAGTAGTGCTGTTTAATCTTTTTCCAAGTAGGAGTATCTGATCATGAAGTCCTGCTTTTTCCGCTGCGCCCAATCTAACGTGTGTTAACCCAACTAATTGAAAGTTTCCACTTACCATTGTTCTCATAATCAATGCTGTAGTACGTCCCTTCTTCGTATTCATCAGTCATCACCTGAAAAGTCGTCATTATCAATTTAAGAACTCAGTGGCAGTTTACCTTTGGCTGCTCACATCTCTTGAACCAACTCAAGTGCTTCTTATGGAAACGCCAAGTCCTCTTCTTTAATTCTTCAGCAGCAAGATATTGGTCATAAGTCCCCTATAACCGTGTTAACAACCGACCATAGATGTTAATAGACCTTTTGGAAAAAAAAAATCGCGAAGAGGGTATCGACGTCCATCTTTTCAAAGGATTTTTCTTCTATCATTCGTCTCTTTGGCAAGAGAGTTTGGTTTGTTGTTTTCTCCTTGGTTAAAACCGTTGGGAACATATCCTATGACAACAAATGTGATAAAGGCAAATTATGTTTCAGTCAATTTACATTTTCTCTGGGCATGTTTGCAAAGCTATTCTCCAGCATAGCGAAGAAATTAAACTCTGATTTCTTCTGAGGTTCAGTAATCACGGAAATCTTTGTTTTTTCCTCTCTGAATCCAAGCTCGCGGACCGCATTCATGTCGAATTTTGGAGCTTTATCAAGAAATTTCCCATCTTTGCTCTCTTCAAACTGATTGGCTGTTTCATTGTTCTCAGAGTCACCTGTATTCTGCTGTTCGGTTGACCCGGAGCCGCTAAGCTGCTCATAATACTGAAGTTTGTTCGCAAATAATTAATTATTTTGACTCCAATCCGAGCTCAATACCTGATCGACAGAATCGTTATGCTGAATATACTCTTGATTCGCGATATAATTCTGAAAAAAGTTTTCGATTTCATTGAATGCTTCGTCCTTGACAATAATCGGGCTGTTAGTATTAATTTCGCGAAATCAGCTGTTACTTGAGCATACGTGACTGGTGAAGTTTCCAAAAATTTCTTCACGTTGGCGAGTTTGTTGTAATGGTAGTCGATATAACCGACTTGTCGGTCAAGCTTCTCGCCTTTTTGGGCGTTCTTTCCTTTCTAAAACATATTTCCTTAGTGTTCTATTCTCATTCAATGCATTTTACAGATCCTTTTTTCGTTGCCAGTCCTCCAATTTGGGATCTAAATTCATTCATTTTAGTTTTCAGTGTATCCATTATCTCGATAACGCTAATATTGATAGTGAGTTTCAAAGTTCTGCGTGCTCTTACCTTTCGATCGCAGTTTTCTTTTCATCTTGGGAGAGCTTGAAATTCTGCTTATCGTTGATAGTTTGCTTGATGGCTTCTAATTTCTATTGAATATGTTTGGGTTTGCTCGAAAAACAGGCTAGTGTACTTGTTCGATTCTTTTTCGATGATCGGCTGCATCTTGTGGCAAATTGTCTTTCATCCTGGGAGGAAGGTCAGATTTTATATTAGATAAGACTGATTGCTACTTTGTCAGGTTCTGTGAAGCTTTTCTCAAGTCGATCAGCGTGCTCCGCAGATTACTGGTCTCATTCTTTGCTTTTAAGAGCAAGCCTTCAGTGTTTTCCAGCGCCTAAGGCCATATGAGAACAGGCGTGAATATGTAATCTGTTTACTTCTTCTAACTGCTTGAGTTTTCTTTCCATGTCAGTGTTCCCTCGTCGAGCCATACTAATAGACGGAAAATGTTGAAGTGATTTTCCGGAGCAATAGAATAATTATTTGCGTGTTAGTAATTTAAAAATTCCCACGTCGCAAGCATGATTGATCCATTCACATAGCCTATTCGCAGAAGATTAATTGCTATGTTGGAAATCCGGTATTGGACGCTTCTCTGACCATTTTTCGATTGTAAATTTCATTGTGTTGGTAATCATCGTCAAATTCTTATTTCATATCTGGTTGAATAATCTTTTCCAGACGTTCATTTGAAATTTGTTTAAACTAGAGAAGGTGGAACAGTCACGGAAAGATGGTCTCTGCTCACTAAAGAGAATTCGAGAGTTAGTACGTCCTTTATTATGAAAAAAGTATGATAATGAAGAAATATCCGATGCTGTCATTAGATCTTATCACAGAAGCAGCTTTCTAGAACTAATTCCAACCGAACATATTTGAGATCCGCCCCAGATTGACTGTCAAGTTTAGAGCAAGCCTTATTCGTCGGGTTCTAGATACAATCCATGAGAAAACATAACAATTTGAATCCTATCAATTATTCTTTTGGTGTACATTTAGCTATGTGCGAAATATTTGAAGAGTGAAACCTGGCTATTTGGCATTAGTGAAGCGACTTGCAGCATTTTTCTATTAATTCTAATCAAGCCTGTCTAAAACTTAGTAATACTAGCATTTATTTGAGTAAATGTTGGATTCGAATATTTAGAGTCCGCGTTTTATCTTTATTTAACTATTTATCGCTGAAAAAAACAGAAGATCTTTGTACTCGACCGAAAATGGTAATATGAATTCTGAAGCTTCTTTTCTTAATTTTCCAAGGAATCATTAAGCGAAGTTAGTAAGATGCTGAATGAAGAGCAAAAGATCGAAATGGCTGAAAAACTGTTGAAAGATACACTATTTTCAGATAAATCCAACTCTTTTTGCATGCATGATAGTACTCCTGATGCATTTGAATGCACTCACAAGGAGATCCATGAGAATAAACTAGAAGGAAACCAACCTTTCATCGCAAGTATGGACAACAAGTCAAGTTTCATAGAAAAAGAAAAACAAGATGATGAAGAAGAGAAATGTCCTTCCTCTTTATCTTCCTTTCCACCTAAGCTCCAACTTTCCTATTCGAATTGCAAATTCATAAACGAAACCGAATGTTACCGGACTTTTGACGCATTTTCAAATGCTTACAACGAAAAACACACAATCCGAACTCTCAACCTCGACTCAACCTTCTATCGAGAAGATCCAAACAGGGCATCTACGCTCTTTGTTCAGGAATTCCTTCGTCTTTGTATGATTGCTCCAACAGCAACGTTTATTGAAACCTTTGAAATTTATGGCAACCAGATTGCATACGCCATAAAACACTGTGAAACCTTACAGCAGTTGCGAGATAACAAAACCAACCCTATCGACATCAATCTCGAGAAACTTCTCACTGAAGTCTCATCAGATATATCATTCCTCATGTCCACGCTAAAATTAAGCAATATAAATATTGAACTCCAATCAATTAACCATATTGCTTCAGCAGACGTATTTTTTCTGAGCAACTGGGGAAAGGGCAAACCAAATGTTGGTGAATCAAACGGTTTGGTATTCGATGTAGAGCAAGTAACCTCTCTTGGAGCTGATGAAGTATTCTCGTTGGGCATGAGAACGTTGGAATTTCATGGTATTTCAAAACCTGAATTGAAAGACCTGAAATCATTGAGCAACATCATAATGTACAATGGAGCCTTGGACGGCATATTATCAACCTTAAAATTACCCTTTGGAATGGAACTCAAAATTAAGCGAATGCTGACAAGAGATCCTCTCGAGAGAATGCGACTTGGAGAGTTAGTAAAGGCTCAATTCAGTAGTGACTCCCGACATCCTCCCTCTAATTCTCACGAAACAAGAGGCGCTGGCACCTCAATAGCTTCATATAAAGAATCTATCAATGCTGAGGGACACATCGTTGTGTCAATTAACGCAATGGAGGAATACAGAGGAAAGTCTTTAGAAGAATTGAGGATTGAGGACTATCAGTCCATGAAATATGTTCCTGAGAGCACCAGGGCATTTTTCATATCGAAAATTCGAGAAAATAACTCCTACACCGACCCAGAACGAAAACGAAAGTGCCGAAATCTGGATGAATGCAGGGAATGTGCAGCTCCTTTGGAAGTCACGGCCATTGAACTCCCCAATAAGAATATTGGCGACTCTGAAGCGATAGAATTGAGTTGTAATACTACCTGGAAGAATCTCAAAGTATTGAATTTCTCGCAGAATCGAATAGGCTGGGGTGGAGCCAGAGCGTTAGGAACGAATAAGTCTTGGGTCAACCTCGCTGTGCTTAATTTATCGAAAAATAAAATTCGTGATTGGGGAGTAGAGGCAATAAGCAATAATAAGGCCTGGACGAGGCTGACACAATTAGACGTATCTGATAATAGTATCGGTCCAGAGGGAGCGGCGGCGTTGGGGGCAAACACGACATGGACATCACTCGCTGTATTGAATTTGTCCAAGAATAATATTGGTGATCAAGGAGTGGTGGCGTTGAGCAAAAATAGCTCCTGGACATGGCTGGCAACATTAGAGTTACGAAACAATGGAATAAGCTCGCACGGAGTGATAGCTCTCAGCAAAAACACGACTTGGGCACATATTATGACATTGAAGCTTTCTGAAAATTCGAAAAGTGCTGAAGGAGCGGTAGGTGCTTTGAAAAAGAGATGGCCCGCGCTGTTTTATCATCATAAGGGGGATTTATTTTAGAGAAGTAACTGACATTACTGTTGCTATTAGATATGATTATTGATTGCTTCCATCTTGACTAAGTTATTCATCGTCGATGCCAGTCGAGTCGAGTTATTGTATTATTTGAGTTATTTGTATAGATTTCAATTGAAATTCCCAAAAGTAATGACCTAGCTTTTGACTTCTTGACTTTGAGGCTTTCGATTGATATCGGAAATGCCGCAATCTCAAGAAAATTGCTCGAAGTTCGTGTTAACGTTATTTTATGATAGGAGCCAAAACAATAGACGAAAGATTTCTGTGTGAAATGAGTGAATTAACTGGTATTAACTATTGACAGAAACAAATTACACAAAGACATAAACTTTCCAGAACCAGAATGATGATATAAAAAGTTAATCATTATGAAAGACAATTAGTCACATGAAATTCAATAAACCAATATTTCATCTTTTTTGGGCTTAATCTGGATTTGTCCTTCTACCAGAAGCTCAAAATATCTCGACTCATCAACTTGCTTACCACATTCGACCAAGAGATCGACAATAGTTTGCGTATTATAGATATCATCCGAATCAACTCCTTTCTTTGGCTTGACAAGAAAAGAAGCAAACATATTCGCTATGACAAAAGCAGCGTCAATAGCTGCCATTCGCTTGGCTCCTGTGTCCAGGCCATTGAAAAGTCTCTCGCTGTTAGCAAGGTTAGCTCCAGATTCCTTCTGCATTCTCTGAGTAACGCACTCGTAAACTTTTTCATCCAAATTCAATATCAAGCCTTTTTTAGCTTTGATGAGTTGGAATGCTGCATTCTCCAATATGAACCTCAATCTGTTGTAATTCAACACTACGGAAGAAAACGTTAGGAAACTATTTTCAGATATCGACTCCTTTTTCTGATCAGGAACCCACTTCGCTGTCTTTAATGCTTCTGCGATATATTTTCCGAAAGGGACACAGGACAAGAGCAACTCGCAATTTTCAATTACAAAATCAGTGGTATCTTGACCATTTTTCCTTTCAAGTCCCCGTTCAAGGATTCCGGCTGCCTTATAATAGTTCTCAATAGTCTTCATGAACACATCCAAATAATCTCTAAGCTTTTTCTGTTCTTCTTCTTTCGTTGAAACGCTTTTAACGAAGTTTTCTGCTTCAATTAGTGCATTGTCCTCTTCTTGAATGAATTGTATGCGATTTTTGGTCAGTTCTATCCTATTAATATCTCTATTCAAGGATTCTATCGTGACTCCCAATCCACACATTCTTCCTTTTAGAGTATTCATCTCTATTTTGGCCGCCCTTTTAAAGCGACGAGCGAGTCTCGGGAGACTATCACAAAGTTCTCTCTTCGATTTCTCTAATAAATTCAGTGTGGTTTGCACAGCACTGAGCTTCAAGAGGAAAAGATTCATTCGAATCAATTGTTTGAGCTCTTTAGAACCCAATTCATCAGTTTCCTTGGAAGCTGCCGGATTCGATTCATTGAGAGTGCCTTCTTCCAAGCTTTTTTTTGTTTCCTCGTCATGCTTTTCCGAGGATTGGCTAGGCTCGTTCTCTTCACCGAAGATTGTTTTAGCAAACCTCATCTCGAAAATATCTTTCCTTGAGAAAGATTTGACCTCCCCTGTGAGTTCGGTGTCCATTTCCAACTTCATCGCAGAGAGGGTTGAAATCACTTGATTGAGTCGAGCTATATTCATGAGCATAGTATTAGGATACTCTCTTTCAGAGCCCTTCTCCACGAGATCATCTCTGATCATTTTTAACAGGATTTCTTTAATAAATTCCATAATTATCTTACTCTGTTCTCCAACACAGCTTTTAACTTCTTGAACAACCTTTTCGGCCTTATGGCTGAGAAGTGCAAAAAGGGGGAAAGGGCCGAATTTTCCAAGAAGCTTTGATTCGATTGACTCATATAATTTTTCCAGGTGAGACTTTTTTCCAGATAAAGGCGGAATTCCTTTGCCAGAAGCCACTTTTGAAAGAAGATGAGCTGAAGAAGCTTGGTCATGAGTTTTTTCTGAAGAAAACCATTCTTCAAGAACTTCAATCTTCCTGTCAGGTGTCACCTCGATTAAATTTTTTGGAAGACTTGATAGCGTTATTTTCAGCAGATCATATGCAGCATATTCAGTAAATTCAGCTGCGAGTTTACTCAACGCGTCATATTTGCATTGAACGGCCTGACGCTTTCGCTGGTACTTACTCTTTTCAGTTTTTTTATGCTCAAGCCTATCTTCAAGCATTTTCAGCGTCTTTTCGTTGATATTATTCTTGGCCGCATCCAATTGCTTCTTATGAGCTTTTTCCCAAATTATTTTTCGTTTTTCTTCAGGAATCAGCGCTGTTATTTCAAGATACCTTAAATTTCGTATCCATCTATCTCTTTTCCGCTCGCTTTCCAACTTCTCCTTTCGGAGCTTTTCCACTTCTTGCTGTAAAAGCTGTTCAATATCGTCACCATCCTCTACAGTCAAGGTATATTTGGAGGGGAACCTAATGTTATAGTCGAGGTCAGCGATCTTAAGTCTAAACTCTTCAATAGATTTTTTCAAGTTATTCATGATGAGATAATGAACTTCAATGACATCTTCTCTTTCTTTCATCGGCTTAATGAAAGGTTTGATGAAAGTATTCGCGAACCCGATGTCGAACTCTTGGAAGGCTAGCTTAGCATTCAACATGTTCATAAATTCTCCATAGTCGAGGTAATCCCGCGAGGGTAACATGTAATTCTTGAAGTCTAAGAAAGCATCGCGATAGATTTCTTGCCAGAGCTCGGTTTCTGAGATTCTCTTTTTAATTTCTTGATTTATATGGAGCGCGATTTGATTTATCCCTTCCTCTTCGCGAATGAGCTTAATCTTATGCTCCAACACGAATTTTTCTTTCGTCTCAGCCAAGACTGATTGCTTAGGGAGGTATAAAACGAAGTTTCCTCTAGTTTTTCCTGAGGCTACGATTTTTGTTAGAGCAGCAAATTCTTCAGGATCGCTAAAATTCGAATAGACGAGGTATAGCCCTGTCATCTCGGAATTTCTACCTTTTATCGTTTTAGCCGCCTTAACGATAGGAAATAATCGAGGCTTTATGATTATGTGTCGTCCAGGTGTATATTCTATCCTCAAAGATGAGAGTTTGTTGTAGATTTTGGTAATTTCGGATTCTAGCTGCCCAGAGTAGAAAATATCGAGGTTATATACCCGGAATCCTGAGTTAAAAAGTTGCGGGCCAGTTTGGATATTAAGCATGGGAATAAGCTCATGAGGCTTATATACAGGTTTCGATTCGACTTTCCATTGAGGGGTGGCTTGAAGCTTTGACTTGAGCTCTGAAATCTTCTTATTCAGAGCAGCTTCCACTTTTCGAGCTAATTCGGTGTCTGCTATTCCCAGATTTAATTTGATATCTCCCAACGAAGGCATTTCTTTCATTCCTCCCATGTAGTAATCGGCTAGCATCGCGACTTGATCATTGTAGTCTTCAATCGTGAAATTAATACGTAAACTTGCTGTTTTATGAGTCCTTGCATGGTATCTTTGCAAGCGCTCTTTTTTTCCAAAAATATATCCATCCCAAGGTATTTTTTCCTCTTCTAAATCTTGCATTTCGGCTTCTCTCGCCTTTTGGTACTGTTGTGATACCTCCTCATCTGCTTGCTGCTGAGGGAGCTCCTCATTTTCATTAATAAGATTGACCTTGAGTTCGCATTCTCTCTTCCAGATCTCACCGTTTGGAAGCTTAGTCGTTACAATTGCTTTTGCTAAGACTGCTGCTCTCTGTGAATCACTAAGGGTTTCGGTATATTTTGGAATCAGTAATTCAAGTACAAAATTTTTCGTTTCTCCTGAGGAGATTTGACTCATCTCTGTGCGATATGTGCCTTCAGCCACATCCCAAAGCGCGGCTCCGCCATAAGCCTTCTTTATTCGGATTTTTGGGAAGATCTCCGATTCTACAGCTTGAATTTCGATTGTTGTATCCTGCCCCACGACATTTTCAAGCCCATCAATCGCATGTGCAAAGCACTCATCAACAGTTTCGAGCTTTTCAACGAAATAAAATTTACCATCGGTCAATTCTGCAATGGAGTTCATTGGGCTACAGTCATGGCTGTTATCCTCTTCATATGAGTTGCCAGTGGAAGTGTCTTTGGTTTCCTGCGTTTGAGAGCGCTTATAGGCGCTAGCCGTGACCTCGCTATCAAGTCCATCGGTAAAGAAGAAGACGCTTGACACTGGGGTTGTGTATTTTCTTTCGTTGAGAACCTTTACAGCTTCAGTCATCCCAGCAGCCAAGTTAGCCCCCTCTGAGATAGGTACAGAGTCGATTGTTTTTAGGATTTGAATCTTGTTGGATTTGGTGACTCTCTGAAGCGGAGTGAGTCTTTTGGCCGAAGAGTCAAATTTCACAATTGAGATTCTGTCGTCCTCGCCAAGCAAATCAACAAGAAATTTCAGCGTGTCTTTAAGAAGAGTAAGTTTTGCATCCTTCATCGATCCGTTTGTGTGGAACACGCAAACCAAATCAAGTGGAACGTGACTTCCTTCTTTCATTTTTTCAGTCTTCAGAGTGAAGAGTACTGGCTCTATGGTATCTAATGTCGAGCTGACTCTAAGAGTATTGTATCGAAGTTTGAAAGAGGATGAGAAAGGGTGCTTCGAGTCGGAAATCATTTTGGCATCAGGTTTGATTGCTGCCTCGTCATAGAGAGGCTCATCGTCATCATAGATTGCCTTTGATATATAGGCTTTGAACTCGTCATTTGAATTCTGGTATATTGCATGGACCTGCTGTTGTATCGCACTGTCTAATTGCTGTGATTTCTTCGGAGTTGAGTTTCTGTTTCCCATAATACTAATAGAGTTGAATTTTCTGGTACTAATGTTAATATTGTTTTGTAAACTGTTCGGCGTCGTCCAGCTGCATCTTTAAATATCCAATCTTCAACTATTTATCAGAAAATTCCTGTTCAGTTTTACTGTATACGCTCAGTTTTTCTGATATTCAGTTCACTGTATGATTCAATCTTAACTGGAAAGATTAGCTAGCAGATTTTGATCCTTCAAAGTTTCACGCTATGAAACTTTGCCGCTGAATCGCTGGATACGAAAAATTCATACCGTTATCTTGAAATTTTCAATCAAATTCGAAAATTTAAACTCGTAAAGAAAAGATTTTTGACGATCAGAATCAATTTCTGTTACAACAGCTTCTCTCTCTCTTTTTTTTTTCAAACTAGTTGTCGTGAAGTACTTTTCTTACCCTGATTTCCCTTGTATTCTTCGAAGCTTGAATGTGAATTTGGCTTGCGAAACTTGTCTGAGGGTATGTATGACTAGCTCGAGGACAATTAACTCAAAATCAAAAGGATCTCTTGAGAAAATCGAGAAAAAGTGCAGTTACTCAATTTATCTTATTGAAGGTCTCAGAGTCACAGCGATCGGACGTTGGAACAATCGAGAGCAGTATAGAGCTTTCTATGAGATAAACATAATCATGTTCGCTCGTTATTTGGTGAATCCTGTATTATATTAGTATTTTCAATGCTTAATGGGCTCTTTCAACCTACCATTTCTCTCTACACCGTAATAACCTACTTTTGGCTACACCATCTAACCATTATTGTTTTCTATGCACCAAATTGCAAAAGATACAATAAAACTAACAAAAGTAATGACAATTTCTTGAAGGAAATAAATCCATTCACTCTATACTAGTATTCAACATTAACTTCCACTCATTGGTGAAACTGCGCCTTGTTGAATTTTAACAGGAAGTGTATTCTGACATCATTTATCGAATGAGCATCTACTTGTTGTTCTTTTTTTTTTGAAAAAAACTTCTCTGGGTTTGAAAATAATTTGAAATTCAAATTTTGTAGAAATTCGTACTCAATCCGAAGCTAAATTTTTTCTTCTCTTCTCTCAATTAGACCATGAGTTTGGGTTAAAAGCATAACTTATCCATAGTTGCATTAGAGAAAGAGGAATTAATTCCACAATTTCTTAATAGAAGGAGCATGAAGCAGAAATACTATCTAATATTCTGGAAAGTAGCCTAGAAACAATGAGTGTTGAGAAAAAACGTCATCTTTTTGCGTCCTAGCAAGATTCTTTGGAGACTAGTTCTTTCTCTCTTAGTCAACAATTCATTCATAATCTCCATTTCTGAGAAGAAATCAGTTATTAATGCAGCTGAATCTATGCGTATCTTTTGCAATCTGCTATAAGAATTGAAACCAAATTGATTACGATTCGAGTTCTACAACATTTTAGCCAAAATGGTGGGTGTTGTCTCACAAGCTAATTCTTCTATTCTTTCAAATTAATGGAATTAATAGCGAGAATTTATTAATTGCCATATTTCAAAACCGAAGACTTTATTCTCTGTCATCTCATCCCCCTGCCAGTTTACCCAGACAAACTAATTGAAATACTTCTCTATGCTAGATGTATAGCAAACAATTTGATTCATCCATTTTTATCAGAAGACAGCATTTATTTTTTTATGAAAGTAGTAGTTAATGAGAGGGAATTGAAGAGACAAGTAAATCATTGGTTGTATAAAACTGAATCATCGTAATTCATGTTATTCCAAAATTTGCTAAACCTCGGACCGTTTATTCGACCTCGCCATCTCCACAAACTCTCGCTCCATTTCATTCGAGTACATATTCACACCCTTTTTGCTATTGAGATTGCTTCTTTCTTTCAGATGGCATTCTGCCTGCTGATACAGCCTATGCTTTCCGAAGAATACATACTGTTCTGGGTGCATCTCCTCGATAATTGCTAGAATGTCTTCAAGCAGTTCTTTCACTAAAAATTCGTCTTTTACTGTCGAATTCCTTAGCTCCTCTGTGAAATTTGTCAAAATCTTCCTTCCTCCTTCATAGTCACCTTCATCTGCAAGCTTTCTTGCCTCCAACAAAATTTCGGCTGCTCGCACTCTATAATAATTACTCAACAGATCTTTATCCGCTTGCTGCTGAGGAAGCTCTTCATCTTCATTGATAAGATTTACCTTGAGGTCGCATTCTTTGTTCATCACTTCTCCATTTGAAGATATCATGGTCACTGTCGCCTTGGCCAACACCACTTCTCTCTGCTCATCATTTAGTTCTTTCGTAAATTTCGGTATCGTTAACTCGAGAACATAATTTCGCGAGCATCCTGAAGAAAGCTGACTGATCCTAGTAGTATAAGCTCCATCAGAAACATTCCAAAGGTCCGAGCCACCAAAAGCTTTTTTGATTTGAATGTTAGGAAATATCTCTGATTTGACGGGCTGGATATTGATTGTTGCGTCTTGCCCCATTACGGTGAGGAGTCCGCCTATCGCATGCACAAAGTTTTCATTGACCGTCGAAAGTGTTTCGATAGAGTAGAATTTCCCATCCGTTAAATTGACAAGGGAGCTCATGAGACTTGGGTCATGGTCGCTGCCGTATCCAAACGTGTTGATAGTGAAATTATCTTTTGGTTTCTGAGTTTCGAGGAGACTCTTCACTCCAGCAAGAGCAACAGGGTCGATCCCGTCTGAAAGTAAGAAAACACTTGACACTGGATTTCGATGTCTTCTGTCGTTGAAAATCTTGATAGCTTCAGCCATTCCAGCTGTAATATCGGTTCCTCCTTTCGCAGCCAAACTGCGAATTGCTTGTGAAATGGTAGCGATCTTGTCTTTGGTAACTCTGAGGAGAGGAGTGTATCTTTTAGCCAAATTACTGAAAGACACAATTGAGATTCTGTCATTTTCGCAAAGGAGAGGAAGGAGGTAAAATTGCAGTGTGTCTTGGAGCAGTCGCAGTTTCTCGCCGTTCATTGAAAAGCTTGTATCGAGCACACAGACCAAATCGATAAAAGCTCGATCACCAGTGACATTCTTTGTTTTGAGAGTAAAAAGCGCAGGCTCTACAGTCTCTGAGGCTGAGTTTACTTGTAGCGAGCTGTACTTGAGTTTAAATGACAATGAAATGGGATCATTAGGGTTGGAAGGGTCAGAGCCTTCCGTTTTAGCGTCAGGTTTTCTTTCTGTAGCAGCCATAGGCTCTGGAAGAAGATCATCATCATTATATTTCAAAGCGTTGGTCTTCCTTTTCGTCTCTTCTTCCTGAACCCGAACTGCGTTTTGGTAAGATTCTTGAGCTCTTTGGATTTCAGCAAGATTCACTGGTTCTGCTTGTTTTATCGGTGTTGGATTGTTATTTCCCATGAGAAAAATTTTGTTTTATGTATTGATTAAAATTTTAATTTGTGATTTTTCACATGTATGATTCAGGGTTATAAGTCAGGCTGACATTTCTGATCAAAATTTCTTGTAAGAATTGGAAGCAAATTCCTTATTTTTGTTGGAATTAAAAGATTACGATATTGAAATAAGATATCGTGTATTAGTGACCAGGATTATGAAACACTAAATGCAAAAAATAAGTTCTAATGAAATTCCTGTAACAATGGGATAATTTTAAGATGTGGCTCAGCATGGAAATTGTTAAACTGCATTAATTATCCATTCCAGTTCACTGAGAATCCTCCATTCACGATCTGCAAGCTCAATGATAAAACTATTATCTATTCAGTGATTTTCACTCACATTGAACCATAATTCGGTTTCACTTAAATAATATACCAAAGCATAGTTTTACTAATTTTTTTCTGACACAAGATAATTAAGTTATTTTAAATCGAAAAATATGACAATCCAGAGTTAAATGATTATTTTCAAAATATAGAGGTTTGTCTTAACCTGGTAAGATTTATTTTCATATATTAATTATCATGACGAAGAATCCAATGTGACGTGTAAAATTATTACTTCACCCTAATCATTTCCAAAGTTTCATAATTTTAGTAGCTATCCTCAACAGAAGAATAAACCGAAGCTGTTCAATTAATGAAGCACACTTTCGATATGACGTTCGACACAGGTATATATTATATTCATCAACATTGACCTGAGTGAGCAAATAATGTCCATTTGCTAACCATCAAGCCATGTTTTTTTTCTTTTGTCCCTCCTTGTTCCTTCAGTTTCTGGACATATAGTTTCTGAGTAGAATTTGGATAAAAGTCTACATCACTCATTGGATTGCCTTGCTCCTTTATATGGCAATCAACCTGCTGATGAAGAGGTGTAATCCTTTGGGCTTCATCTCCGAAATCTATAATTGATATCCTATCATTCTCTCACCAAGGTGATTAATGAGATGGATGAGAGTGCTCTTGAGTAATTTTATTTTCTCACCATTCATTGATGCGCTTGTGCACACATATCAAATCGATAAAAGCTCGATCACTAGTGCATTCTTTGTTTTGAGAGTGAAAAGTGCAGGCTCTATAGTCTCTGAGGCTGAGTTTACTTGAAGAGTGTCATGTTTGAGATTGAGAAAGATCGAGAATGGTTGATCAGCGTTGAGAGGTTCTGGCTGATTCTGCTTGTCTCCTGAGTAAATGGCAGAGTCTTGGGATCGCCTCATCGTAGTTATAGGTGATGGATCTGGAAATAAATCCCAAATCAAAGTCCTCATTGATATTAAACTGTTGATTTTTTCGATTAGCATCAGTTTTTCCCTCGACCTCCTGAAATATTCTCAGCATTGCAGGATCGATCGGCTCTTGAATAGGATCTTGGCTTTCTGGCTTGTTTGGTTTGTTTCCCATCTAAGTTATTTAATGCAAACTTTTGATTTTAATTTGTTGTTGTTATTGTTTGAATTCTGAACCTTTAAATGATAAGCTTTCGAAATAATGAAGCTGCTGATTGCTTACTGGTCAGTGAGAACTGATTAGTTTACAGCAAATTTCGAATGACATCATTCATTTATACAACACGATTTGAACGTTTGACGCAATATACTTCAATGTGGTACTGTTACATTCACGAAGTAATGAATAATGAAAATCATGGTATCGATATTTTTAATATCCTGATTAATTGATGCGAATCTGAGGATTTCTGATTGATTGCGAGGTTAATCGACTTTGACCAGAAAGATTTAGATCGATTATTGAGGATCGAATAAAATGAATACCTTAATAAAAAATTGTCAATACAAAAGTTTCACTTTCAAATGGGAAATAGCAATTCAATCCCGACAAAACCGCACCAACAACTAGACGCTGCCACAATAAAAAGATTTCACGACCATTATTACGAAGCGGCCCGAGCAAATCTTGGGACTTATAGTGGACTCGATCCGTTTGGTATTTGTAAACCTGGTAACCATCAACCTCAACCCTCGCAACCAGATGAAAACACCACATCAGAGAAATATAACGATGATGAACCACTTCCAAAGTACACAGTCAAGCCAAGTGTCAAAAATGATCACTCCACTCCTACTAATCCAGATCAGTTATTCTCATGCTCTTTCAAACTCAGATACAGTACTCTTCAAGTAAATACGGCTTCAGAAACCATAGAACCAGCTCTCTTCACCCTTAAAACTGAAAATACAGAAGAAGGAGGCCGAGCTCCGTTGGATCTGATTTGTGTTCTTGACACAAGCGGATCCATGGGCTTTTTGGATTGGAATAACGGCGTTGTGCGCTCAAAGATACTCTTGCTTAAAAATACTCTTAAATATCTTGTTGATCTTCTTGGTGAAGATGACAGAATCTCTATTGTGAGTTTTGATAGTACTGCTCAGAGAGTCACTCCTCTCCAAAGAGTCACTGAGACCAACAAACCTGAAATTATAAAAGCAATTGACTCTTTGAGGGCATCAGGTGGCACTAACATCACAGCTGGGATGACTGAAGCTGTCAAAATTCTTAACGATAGAAATTATAAAAATTCTGTGGCAAGTGTGTTCTTGCTTTCAGATGGTCTCGATGCGAATGCTATTGCGGGAGTTCAGAGACTTCTTCAAAAACATAAGCCAAAAGACATCTTTACTATCAACTCATTTGGATATGGAAATGATCATGATCCTAATTTGATGAGCTCTATTGCAAAACTAATGGATGGTAAATTCTACTTCATTGAAAAACTCGATGCTATCGATGAATGCTTCAGCACGCGCTTGGGGGACTCCTCAGTATCGTCGGCCATGATACAGCAATTTCAATTCAAACCGTGAAGTCAGATGTCTTTCCAAACGTACAATTTAAGAAGGCATTTGGTGGAGAAGAGATGTGGAAAGTTGTAGATGGTGTATATAATACACATATCAATCAACTCTCCTCAGGCAAATCGAAGAACTATGTTCTGGAGTTGGTAATTCCAAAATGTCCAACAACAACAAATCTCACTGATACACAGAGAGAAGTAGTGCTTGCAAAAGCTGCTGTAGCAATTAAAATTCCGAATAGCGATGAAGTTTGGAAGAAAGAATGTGAACTGAAAGTCAACCTCATCAATGAGAATGAAGAGTTTCCAGAGCAGCAACAACAGCAAGCGGAAAAGGACTTATTGAGCAACTATCTGAGAGTAAGAGCAGCCGAAATTTTGAAAGAAGCAAGAAGCCTTGCAGAGAGAAGTGATTATGAAGGAGGAAGAAAGCTGCTTCAAAATTTCCAAGAAGAACTGTCGAAATCAGCTGTGAAAGACGAGTTGCTTGTGAAAGGCCTTCTTGCAGACATCGCGACGGTAATAAAAGAAATGCAACCAACTGTATATGAGACCGTCGGAAAGGCCAGATTGTATCAACAAGTAGAATGCCATCTGAAAGAAGAAAGCAATCCCATGAGTAATGCTGATTGTTACTCTAACAATATTGAGAAAGACTTAGTACAGCAAGCGAAGTCCAAGAAGATAACTCGCTATTGAGTTTAATTTTTCATATTTCGTCCTTACTTTCAAAATTTGTGGAGTCTTAAGAAACATTTTCATCGTGTAAATGATTTAATTCAGGTTACTTCTCAACAACAACACAGCGTTTATGTTATAGTCCATATTATCATCTTCAGTTTTTGAAAAGCAATATAAGCAAGCTGTCGTTTATTACCTTATTCTGATAATTCTCGAGTCGCTATAATTTTGTGGGGCGTTTTTACGAATTTTTCACAGACCAAAACAAAAAATCGGGGTGCAAAGAAAAATATTTTAAAATATTAGAATGAAGTCCGGAAATCAATTTCATATCCGATAAACTTAGCATTTTCTCTTCATCAATGTGAATTTTCCACAATTAGCAGGAATCTTTCAGTCTTAATTTAAATATGCACACTAACTGCTTCTTCAATCACGCTGTGGTTCAATTATTAGTTTATTGGTAGAATTTGAAATTTTGAGCCCTCAAATTTAATGATTTGTAATTGATTTTTAATAAAAGCTTTTTTCAAAAAAATTTGAAATCTCAGAGGCTAATGATTTGATTATGTTAATGGTACAATTGCTGGGATATTATTTTCTTTTATGTGAAGGAGCATATATTCAATTTGGAAAAAAATAGTTGTAATTTGGTATTTCGTAAAAAATCTGACCGCTATGGGAATTAGAAGGTAAGAAGAAATCGCGTAGATAATGTGAAAGAAATACTATCTATAGATGCTGCTGTACTGGTGAAAGTCATAGAAATTGAGCAATTAGTCTCTAAACCTAATTGAATGGATCAGTGTATTATGTTGACATGAGAAAATAAAAAATCGAACCTTGGATGATGTGAAGTCCGTGGAAAATTAAATTAAACTTAACTTCAATAATGTTAGCAGAAGATAATGACACTGGATTTTTCAGAGCGCATTTCTATTTTTACTATTTCTACTATTTCCAAGTAGCTTTAGATAGTTTATCGCAATGAAGTTAATCCGACGAATTAGATTCAAGGAGTACATTTAATCTATCGAATCAACTCTTGATTTCAGGGAAACTACATCATTGAAGTATATACCGGTATTTATTTAGAATGTGCTAGTATTTAATAAACATTTTCGATTTCCGCAGACCTTTTGATAATATGTATAGAGCTAAGAAATTGAGTTGAGAATACGGTCTTCATCGATACATTATACTTATTAGTCAATATCTGGATGTTTTACATTTCCTTTTTTGATTTTGGTTATAAACGAAATATATTGCTTTAATATCTAATGTCATATTTTCTCTGTTTTTCTCTCTTCCAACTACTGATTATTTTCGATGGGATAAGGCAAACGTAGCATGAATCACTGACTTATTCTGTCATATTCAATAGTTATTTAGTATCTAAACTTTTTTTACTCAAATCTAAATGTTGTTCTTTATTTCAGAAAATCGAAGGAGTTCTTCTGCCTCACCTTAATCGCATATTATGTACTGATTCCTAAGGGTGTAATTCAACTTTCACTCAATTTAATTAATTCAGTGATTCACCGATTCGAGTCAGTAAAAATTAAGGAGTTTACGTAAATTGTTGACACCATTTTTCTCTTCGAACATAATTTGAAGGGCAAATTGGAAAATGATAATTAATGACCTGGTACAAAGTTTTGCGCGAGCTAATTACAAATCGAAAAACTCCAGAGTTTTAGAAAGACCACCAGAAGTTGTTCTAGACAAAACCTTCATTTGTAACTCCTCTGGAACCTGATTAACACCTGGCTATTTTGCTGTAAGATGAACTCTTCTTCTAATATTAGAAGAATTTCTTTTATTTCACTGGAGACTACGAAGAAACCTTGCTCGACTAAATTTTATGTATTTTTTGTAGAAATATTGTATTTTTCTAAATCTTGAGGAAACGACATCACATGTATGCCTCTTGCAAACTGAGCTAGTATTCATAAAATCAAAAACTCACTAAGGGAAATCACTGCTCCCGTAGCTCGGCTTTTCTATTACTGATTTGCAGGAGTCTTTAATTTATAAACTTTATAAAACCAATTTTTCTTCTCGAATCGACGAATAAATCCAAATGTTCGATTCCTTCCTCGATTTATAGTCGCTGAGTTCAAAAGAGATATTTCTACAAAAAAAGGCAAAAAGCATATCGACTATCTATAAGTCAAGAGACTACCTGAATTAAATAATAGTACTACAATAGTCTATTTTTTATCTTATTTGTAGAGACTTTTTAAATCAGCCAATAATAAAAAAAAAGAGAACAATATACTGGATTTTCAAATCATTAGAATTTCGAAAATCTCCTTAAAATGTATGGAACTCTCTCACCGTGTCGAATTAGTATATAAAAATTAGATTTACTCAGCTGCTTGAGTGCAGAATCGATTAAGATGAGTCAAAAGGCACCCCAAAAAAGCAAGTCCCAACGAGACCTATATCTTAAGCGTAAATCTGACATCGTCAGGTCATTCACTCGCGCAAAGTAGATTGACTAACTTTAATCAGCAGTGTTAATAACATTCCTTAGGCATGAGATAGACCTTGAGTTAGCAGAAAGAAGGTTCAAAGAACTTCGAGAAGCCAGAGAAGCGCGACATAAAAAACGCGAAGAAAACTTAGAAAGAATAGATCCAAACTATGCGAAGAGAAAAGAAGAGAGGGCGAAAAAATCTCATCGAGTCGAAAAATTTCGCTCGATGGTAAACCTCTCTCCACTAAACGTTTTTTATTTATTGGTTATATAGGATGAACATAAGATTAGCCTAGAAGAGTTGGAAAAAAGACTCGAAACTTCATATGAGCAAGGACTATCCGATGAGGTCGCTGAAAAAAAGCAGAAGGAATTTGGTCCGAACGTCCTTACTGAAAAGAAAAAAACTCCATGGTACGTGATGCTCGCAAAAGATGCGACTGGACTTTTTCAGTTGGTTCTGTTTGGAGGTGCAGGAGTTTCGATGCTGATTTACGGCATTGATTCACAAGATCCTTCTCCAGTAATAATTTTAAGGTGACTATTGTTTTCTAATACCTACAATTGTAGTTGGTTCTCGCAATTGCTGTTATTTGTGTCGTAATTGTCACCACAGGAGTGACGTTTTATCAGACGAAGAAGTCAGAGGCGATCATCGAAAGCTTTAAGCACTATCTCCCTGAAAAGGCAAAGTGCCTCAGAAACGGAAAATGGTCAGAAATGGATGTCATTAATGTAATAACTCTAACATATCCAGTCTCTTACTATTTTCTTGAATAGTTGGTGCCTGGGGATATTGTTGAAGTAACTACCGGAAACAAAATTCCTGGTGATATCCGCATCTTAGAGAGCCAAGAAATGAAAGTCGATAACTCTTCGCTTACAGGAGAAAGCGACCCTCTGTTGCGAACTCCGGAATGTACTCACCCTGATCACCCGCTGGAGACGATGAATCTTGCTTTCTTTGGTACGACGTGCAAGGAAGGAACCGCAAAGGGAGTCGTGATTTCAACGGGAGATAATACGGTCATTGGCGAAATTGCTAGTTTGGCTGCAGCTGAAAAGGCGGAAGATTCTTTATTGACCCAGGAGATTAATAGATTCGTCCTCGGAATGACGGCAATTGCATTTTCCTTTGGTACTACGTTCCTAGTTCTGAGCTTTGCGGTGGGTGATCCACCGCTCAGGAACATCAGTTATGCAGCTGGTATCATTGTGGCGAATTTACCAGAAGGATTGCTTGCTCTCCTTACAATCTGTATTACTATTGCTACTCAACGACTAGCAAAAGCCAAGGTGTTAGTAAAAAATTTGCTTGCAGTCGAGACGTTGGGAGCGATCAATGTGATCTGTTCTGATAAAACGGGAACTTTAACGCAGAATAAAATGGCTGTAGCAAACCTCTGGTATGATGGGAAAATAGTCAAAGGCGTTAATTATCAAAAAACTGGAAAGGGTAGCAGAGAACCCAAACTTGCTGCTAAGCTCAACAAGGTCGAAAATGACGAAAAGAAGAATAAGGGTGAGAAGGGCAGCACTGATGGCAAGACTGATAAGGAAACCAAAGTAAGTAAACCAGAAACAAAGGATGATAACAAGAACGCTGAAAATGACGGAGGAGGAAAGGTCGTCAAAGACTCTAACGATATCAAAGATAGCAAATTCAAAAAAGAGACCAAAGATGTCAAAACTTTCAATGATTCGAAAGCTGATGAGACTGGGAAAAAAGATAGTAAAACGAGTAGTAGCAGCAAAGATATGAAAGGAGGAACAGACAATGTGGATGAGGAGAAGAAGAATAGTGATTATAGTCGAGAGGAAAAAGGTGCGAAAGAAGGAAACAAGGATTCAAAAAGTCAAAAGGATGGCAAAGAACCGAAAATCAGCGATGAAGGCGAAAATGTCCCCGAAAGTGAGGAGGAGAAAGACTCTGGTCTAATCGCCACCAAGCGAACCAAGGAGCCAGGAGCCATAAAAGCCAGTAAGGACATAAACAAAAACATGAAAAGCCGAGAAGGTGATAATGCTCGAAAAATAAGTGAAGAAAACCAGGGGAAAAAAGCTGCCAAAACTTCTAAAACTAATAAAAAAGGGACAGACGAGATGGAGGATGAAAAAATGGAGGATGATTCTAAGCAAGCGAAAACGGAAGGTGTAAACTCTGAGAAGGACAACAAGGTAACACGAGAGAAGAAAAACATGAAAGATACTAGTGGCTCTAAAGATGAAAAGATTAGCGAAAGGGACAGAGACGCCAAAGTCGATAAGGATTCGAAGGATAATATCGAAACCCATAAGGACTTTAGTGAAACGAAGGTCAGTAAGGCTTTGAAAGGTCAACAAGACGAAAAGAAATCAAATGATGCCAAAGACAAAAAGGATTCGTACAACGGCGCTATCGATCTTGAAGCCGGTCAATCAAATAAAGAGGGTTCAGATATAAAGCCCGAAAAGGATACCAAAACGACAAAGGACGGTTCAAACGCCAAGCAAAACGGAGAAGTAGAGCCTCCGTATGATATCAAAAGCGAGAGCTTTCGGAGTCTTCACGAAACAGCAGTTCTTAACAGTGTGGCCGTATTCAATGAAGAGGTTCCTGCTGAAAGAATTGCCAAACTCGATGAAATAAAAGACCACAAGAAAAAGGAGCAAGAAAAAGAAAAACTTAAAGAAACATACTTGAAAGAACTCTCTGAGAAGCCTTGGATTGATAGACCGACGATCGGTGATGCTTCAGAGTCTGCGCTGATCAAATTTTATCAATCCATCGAAGATGTCAATGAAACTCGAAATAAGTACCCCATTTTGAAATTGAAAGATGGGTCAACAGCTAAGCTGCCATTCAATTCAAAACACAAATTCGCTCTAACAATTGTCAAATACCCCACAGAAAGCTCCGATGTCTGTGCATTTCTCAAGGTTTCTCATTATTTGATTAACTCCACTTAAAGTTCTAATAGGGAGCTCCTGAGAGAGTATGGAACATGTGTTCACATGTTCTCTGTGACGGAAAAGAAGAGCAAAAAGAGGAGAACTGGAATAAGAAATTTGAAGAAGTTAACCAAACTTTTGGAAAAAAAGGACAGAGAGTGCTGGGTTTCGCGAAGTTCCATCTTCCAAAAAGCGAATTCCCTGAAAGCTTCCAATTCAATATGAAATCTGCAGACCAAATGAATTTTCCCATGGACCAATTTAGATTTTGCGGACTGATTTCTCTTATTGACCCACCCAAGTAATTTCTTCTATCTAAAAATATTTAGTTTTACTGAATTTCTTTTGTAATCAGAGAAAAAGTTCCTTATTCAGTCTTAAAATGCAAAGCTGCTGGCATAAAGGTGATTATGGTAACTGGAGATCAGCCTGTTACAGCAACAGCGATAGCAAGGGACGTGAATATTATCGATAAGAACATAAAGACAGTAAATGAGATTGCTGAAGAAAAAGGTATCTCGCTTGAAGAAGCTATGGACCAAAGCGATGCGATCGTTATTCATGGTGATATGCTCACTCAAGCTGCTCAAGAAGATGAAGCACTTCCAGAAGGTAGATTAGACCCTTTCCAATAAGACTGTCTCTAAATCCACGCATTGAAAATTAGTTGAAAAGGGTAAGAAGCTGAAGACATGGCTCACCAAATCTCAGATAGTTTTCGCTCGAACCACTCCTGCCCAAAAATTACTCATTGTAGCAGGGAATCAGAACCTTGGGAATATAGTCGCTGTTACAGGAGACGGAGTTAATGACTCTCCAGCGATAAAGAAGTCGGATATAGGAATCGCAATGGGACGTGGAGGCTCTCAAGTTGCAAGAGACGCAGCGGATATGGTGCTTTTGAATGATGATTTCTCATCTATCATCGAGGGAATTAAAGAGGGCAGAAAAGTCATGGATAATCTTAAAAGATGTCTGGTTTATGTCCTGACCTCTAACTTACCAGAGCTCATCCCTTTTATCTCCATGGTTGTACTTGGTTTCCCATTACCCCTTTCCAACATCCTTATGCTCTGTATCAATATCGGAACGGATTTATTCCCAAGTTTTGCATTAGCATGGGAAGATGCTGAACTCGATTTGATGACGCGCAAGCCTCGACATAGAGAAGAGCATCTCTTCACGTATAAGATATTTTCGGTCGCATATTTCCAGATGGGATGGTTGCAAGTGTTTGCTGCTTTCCTCTCGTACTTCGCGATTATGAATGATTTTGGGTTTTTACCTTGGGGTTTGTTCTACAAACATGGCAAACGCAACGCTTTGATCCCGCGGTTAGAAGATCCATTTGACCCTTTCCAATCCAATTTAGGCAACTCGAGGGTAGGAGATCTCTGCGACGAGGTCACTGGACATCCTTACAGAATTCAGAGCAATCTTCTCCAAAGAATAGATTGGCAATATCTCAGCCATTCCACGCGAGACTTAAGGAACACTTTCATAGAATGTGACGGGTTTGGAGGCGTACAGACTCATTTTCAGTTCACAACTTGTGGAGTGAGGCAACTCAGTGCTGTGACTAACCTGCCTATCTGCTATACGACCGAGGCACTGAAATATACTCACACTGGGGTGTTTTTTGGCATAGTCTTTTGTCAGTTTACCAATGCGTTTGCGATTAAAACAAAGAAACTATCAGTTACTTATCAAGGCTTCAGGAACACAGTACTCTTCGGTGGACTTGCGTCTGAACTCGCTCTGATGTTCGTTTTATCGGGTTGGATTTTCTTGTTTAGGATATTTGGATCAAGAGATGTGATATTTTACCATTTTGGGCTTTCTGCTGTTCCTTTTTCGATAATGCAGATGGTTTGGGAAGAAACGAGGAAATATGCAACCAGAAAGAAGGAGGCAAAGCGAAAACCGGGAGAGAAGCCAAGTCGGTTAGTAAGGCATACTTATTATTAATTAAAGGGAAAGAGGACTTGACAATTGGTCATGACCGTCTTCTTTTGTTGAATCTTGAATTAGTTATGTTAGACATTAGGTATCAGCAACTAATAAATATTCGAAAA
>ENA-UOUE01000654-UOUE01000654.1-compost-metagenome-genome-assembly--contig:-NODE-654-length-27245-cov-10.186948_pt1 | contig 27245 bp, 7 predicted proteins | sample MGYA00238146_ERZ747223 | MGnify/ENA primary metagenome ERZ747223 (study PRJEB28781, sample SAMN06268865) | compost metagenome | isolation source: single cell | place: USA: California, Emeryville, Joint...
GGGTTAGTAGGTGGGTTATACTGATAGCATTGATTACAAATATTGTTTGGGTAAGCGAGACCTGTTGCATAGTAGCCATTTGGACAGGTAATGAGACATGAGTGATCAATTGCAAAATAATAGTTTCCAGTGTTGCAAGTATTGCAACTCGTTGCTAAACCACCAAAGCAAGATCTACATGGTTGTCGAGTAGTAGTAGTGATAGCATAACAAGGTTTACAAAGCAAAGCAGGAATATCTCCCCACCAACCAGTTGGACATGGTTTGATACAAGAACTGTCCACTGGGTAAAGAAATGCATTTGTATTGCAAGAGAGACAGTTTGTAGCGGCTCCACCGTTGCAAGTTGCACAAGCATAGTAGTTAGGAACACCCCCAGAATAGCAAGGCTGGCATGTCCAAGTTGTTGTGTCGCCATAATATCCTGCTGGACACGAGGTGACGCAGTATCCTGTGGTTGCGGTAACGAGTTGGAGGTACCTGTTGGGGCCGCAGGATAGACAATTGCTTGATCCAGCTGTATTACAAGTTGTACATGAATAATAAGGACTCGTGGTGCTCACATAGCATTGATAGCAAACATTTCCTGATGCATACCAGCCATCGGGACAAGGATTTATGCATTGTCCATTATAAAGTTTAAGTGATCCTGTGCAAGCAGTACAATCAGTGTGGAGAGGCCCAGTGCAGTAATTGCATGTTGAATAGCAGGGTTTGTAAGCAATAATAATATCTTTGAAACCGTAAGCTTCATTATTACCTGGCGAGTCCAGGTTTGAGTCAAATTTCAGGGTAATCGTATGAGCGGTATGTGCTATAGGATTCGTAATCCTATAAACTGCTAAATCTGCATAAGAAACTCCACATATATTGCTTGGAAATGAGCTCATGTCTCGTTTCTCTGACCAGACCAGATTATTATCCACATACAAGTAGAGCCACTCATCATCCCAGGTATCGATAAAAAACGCCTTGAAACTTATTGTTAATGTTCCATAATGCGGTCCCAGAGAGTAAGTTTTCGAAACCGAAACCCCTCCTCCTACAATCGGATTGCCTCCAATAATCTGTTCACCACAAGTGGTTATTAAACTTCCGACGTTTGGAGAAGAAGTCCACCCCGAAGCTGAGAATGACCAATCCCATAGATCATAAAGCGTTTGACCTACCCAGAAATGAGATATTTATAAGCATGGATTCATTTTACCTTCTACGAGCTTCAATGATGTTGCGATCAGAACAATTGAAGCCAGTATTGCTTGAATTTGAGCAAGAAGCATCTTTAAATATTATTCCGACGCAATAAATTGCTTTGATAAATCAATAAAGCAAAATGACAGGATTCGCTCGACTGAATAGCATCATTGTTCCTTATGTATGACATAGAAAGACCGAATTTTTATCTCGCTATCGGATGAAGAGATACTTCCTTCATTTCATTGAAATTGAAAATTGAAATTTTTTGGTTCATTTGTTTTAATATTTACAACGATTTGCCTCTCAATATCTCATTATTAGCGAGTAGGTCCTTCTCATTCTCTTTGTGTTTTAGAACATTATTATTATTGTTGTTTTCAAATCGAATAACAGGCTTTTGAAACATTTGCAAATCTCAATAGAGATTGTCACAGCAAAATAAGCCTGATAAATGAGTTTAAAACGTGATGGAATCTGTTTTATCGCAAGTCATCCAGTGAAATGCCTCTAAATTATCCTTTTAAGCTCATCTACGGCATCTAATAACATTTCGGAAAAGTCATTAAATCGAATTGCTCAATATCAAGATTTAACCACTTTCAACGGTATCAGAAGGGAAGTTAGAGCGCTGATTTTCTCGAATTAGTACTGAAATCTTGAAGAATGCACAGCATCTGCTTTTATAATAAAAATTGCATTTCAAAAGGGTACACATAAACTCAACAGCAAACTTATTTCCTTCGCGTTTTATCAAAAAGAGTGAGAATCTAGCCTTTATTTATTAGAGTCTATCTCTTCATATGGCAGGAAGTTGAGCTTTTAAATGAGTCTCAATTTTGTTGAGCTGAGACTCAGGACCAAGATCCTATTTTAATTCCAAAATTACAATTCTTAATAAAGTATCAACAGTACTTGGGAATCACTTCTTAAATGCTCATTCCATCGTTCACGACGGTTATTTTATCAATCGTGGTCCTTGCCATCGTGAGGCTTCTCGTCAAATTTTTGATAAGACCTGCTCTTCTGGTGCGATCGTTTAGAAATTACAAAAACGTGCTCCTCAGATATACTCCGATCTTAGCATTTCTTCCTGAAATGGAAAAAAATCTAAATGATCACAATGATATCCATCACAGCTCAATACAACGCCTCCGAGAAAACCCTGACCTCAGGTTCTCAGTTTGGATGTACTTTGACAAAGCTTACGTTTTTTTCTACGACCCTGAGCTGATCAAGGAAGTTTTAAGCAAGCAAACAAAAATGGCGGCAAAGGATCCGAGAATATTTGGTGCTTTGAATAGCATGATGAGAAACGGCCTTGTGTATATCGAAGGTGAAAAATGGAAAACGCAAAGGAAGCTCGTTTCTCAAGTCTTCCACTTCGACTACATGAACCTATTCATCCCAACAATCAATCAAATTTGCGAAGAATGGATAAAAGAGAACCTTGAGAAACCAGTCTCTAATGTCCATCTTCACCATCAATTTAAGAAATATACCTCAGGCATCGTTTGGAGGATGTTCTTCGGAGATGAAGGCTTCTCCAATAAAGAAGACGGTGACAAAATGCTTCACCTGGTAATGAAAAACTCAACTGAAGTAATGGAGGCTTGCTTCTCTCCATACAATTTGTTTATTGGTCCGAAATTTCTCAATTTGGGACTCAGAGCAGCTGACCGACAGCGCCTAAGAGAAACTGAATTTTTACAAGATTTTGTCAAGACGAAGCTTAACTTCTATAAGGAAAGGTTGGAGAAAGAAAAAGCTTCGGGCATTTCATCAGGTAGACCAAAAAACCTGATTGAATTGCTGCTCGAAGACTCTTCAAAAAAGCAGGATAACGATGAGAAATTGTCAGATTTCGATATTATGGCACAAATCTTCACATTCGTCCTTGCTGGCACTGACACAACCTCTAACTTACTGATTATGGCGAATTACCTGCTTGCTCAATACCCTGAAGTTCAAGATAAGCTTCGAGAAGAAGTAAAGAGCTTCAATGGAGAAATTACGTACGAAATGCTGTCAAAGATGGAGTATTTGAACGCCGTAATCAAAGAAACTTTAAGGCTTTATGGCCCAGCTGACGGAATTTTCCCACGAGTAGCAACAGAGGATGTTACCATCGGTGATGTGCCAATTAAAAAAGGGTTCGGAATATCTTGTGGATTCAGAGAAATACATTCAAATCCAAAATATTTCTCCAATCCGGACGCTTTCAGACCTGAAAGATGGATTGAGAAACAAGATATGGGCGTGAAAGATCCATTCCTCTTCCTTCCATTTTCTGCTGGAGGAAGAAGATGCATTGGAGAGCAGCTTGCATACATTGAAGCAAAAATAATGCTCTATCATTTGGTGCGAAAGGCTAAGATCGAAATTCAGAAGCCTTATAATTTACGTCTTGGCTGGGGTCTAGTCTACGAAAGTAAAGATCCTATGACTGCAATTTATACCCTTATTTAGTTAATCCATAAAGAGTTATATTCAAACCGATATATTAGCAAAAAATGAGCAACCAGTCGTTTCGGGATAGATAGCGAAGTTTCTCATGTATTACATGTGCTAAGAGCGAGTTGTCATTCTATAAGAGTCATCAATAGATACAGTCTAACTAACAGTAGCGGCAGAACTAGCAAAAGAGAATGCGAATAAAAGCTGTGTTTATCTTCGTTTTTGGATAGCAGTTACTTCTTCAACTCAGTTCTTGCAGGAAAATGACATAAATATACTTAGCGCTTCTTTGATACTCTTAATACAAAATATTTGATAGTGATCATTTGTTATAGGCTCTACTGCTAAATCTTTATCTGAACAACCCCAATCAATTCATCTTTTTTCCCATTTTGTTTGTTTGTGGTTTGATGGGAATATTGGCCATTCAAATATACATAAGAGCATCTCTGTCTAATATTCCATTTACGCTCCAAGGATCTTAAAATCTAGCGTTAAACCTGCAATAAATGCTGAATTGTTGTAAAATTTTCATATTTAAAACCATAGCACAAACGACATTGAAGAATAAATTGATCTCTGAAAAAATACTCATACGACAAACTCAATAAAATTTCTGCAATGATAAGCATTTTGTCTCTTAAACCATCTGTATTCTGATCTTAAACGGTTTATGGTATCAAAATGAAACAATATTTATATTAGTATGTTCCTCTTGGATATTTCGCATTAGAGCCTTACAGATTAATCATCCAATAGATAGTTAGCAAGGTTATACAAGCTTTATAGTAAGTTTCAATACTCGAGAAACGAAGATTCTATCTTCTACCTGAGATCCAGACATAACAACTCTAACTGGCAGAGAACGGTTAACTTCCATTAGGAACTTTCTTTAACCTCTAATTATCAGATTATGAGACGAAGAAACCTCAGCTAACCTGAAACCCTAAACATACATATTGCTATATTAATTGTTTTGCAGCATAAAGACAGCTTTTCACTGTTAAATATTTGCAATGAAAGATAGTAAAATTGTTTTAATAACTTAATTTAAACTACTGAGAGTGATGCCTTAGCAAATTTAAACGCGGCTTAATTTGGTAAACTTTGAGAAACAGCAATTAAATCTCAATAGAAAAAATACCATCTTCCGATTCAGTGAATTTGCTTGGTTTAAAATAAGTTTCCTAACCGTTAACTATTACAAGCAAGCAAAAGATAAGTCCTTAGCTCTTCATAGCTACCACGAACTCAAAGATGACTTTCTCTGTGATGAGTAATGGAAGAGAAAGATGCTATGAACTTGATATAATTACAACGAGATCAAATCATTTAAGTATTTTATCATTTTTGATGTGTCTCGAAGAGATTATGAAAAAAATTCGCAATTGCCGTAAACTTAGGTTTCTTATTATATTTTTTTTCATTAGCGGTTCCAATTTGACGCTTAAAGCCTAATTTCAAAAATTTAATTTTGTCCAGTTTTTGAGAATCATTCTATGAAATAGAATTACTGGAAAAATGCAATTTCCTTCATGCTGCTGGAACCAGTCAACGCGAGCCAGAATTTTGTTGTTACTTGGCCCCGACAAGGCACAGTGAAAACCCTCTGAATATCCATATTTTTTCTCCTAGTAATTGTCTACGATGTAGGGTTCTTTTGAGAATATGAACTTGGAAGGTGAGATAAAGTATTAACGAATAGGAAAAGAAAACCTCTCTATCTCTTTTTTTTTTGTTTTTTGATTTAGAGTCTGTTTGCGAATGAAATGAAATATTTTTAGACTCTTGTCCTATTGCAATCGCTGTTAAACTTAGTGCACTCTGTGGTTTGGCAATTTTTTTAATCTATTAATCTTTTAATTTAAAGGGAAAAGAAATTGAATTGTCTGTCTACATCAATATGCTCGGTTTGAAAAGCCCATCTCTCAGAAAAGAATTCATTGCCGAACGGTTTTACGACGGACTGCAGTTTCGGAAAAAGTTCAGTGTGATTTTAATCACGTTTTTTACACTCATCGTGCTCGGAGACCTGCTATTCTTCTTCTACAACATAATGCCTGGCAAAATGTTGGCCATTCGGTACGCAGTCATTACAGTTTTCCTACTCCTATACTTTTTGCTGGGAAAAATCGAATGCTTCAGCAAACTTGTAGCAAAAGCCACCACTCTGGTTTACGACACGATAATTTTTGCTCTCTTCTCTTTGGCCATAGCAGGTTTGATGATATGCGTCTTTAAAAGCGTGAGAACAGTCTATGATGATTCACAATTGTACATTCATCTGGAAGGAGGCAACATTTGGCTACCGTTTCTATTTTGCTTCTACTTTTTTCATCTGTTCGTGATCCACTGGATCTATAAAGTGCTCTATCTCTCTGGATTCGTTCTGAGTCTGGTTGTGTATCAAGCGCAGATCGAAGTTCAGGTTCCCTCAATATTCATTAAAATTCAATGTCTGATCATGATCATAATGATCGTTCTGATTGACGAGTGGTCCCATCGGGTCAACTTCGTCAAGAAGAAAGCATTCAGGGAGCGAATTGGCCTGTTCGAAACAGTCCTCAAGCGGATTCAAGAATATATTTTGGTTTTTAATCTGCGACTGGACTTGAAATATTCAAATGTTGACGAATTGGCAGCCCAAATGCGTACCACTACAACTACAACGGATTTTACCATTACAGAGGATCAAAACTTTACTCAAACTTGCATTACCAGCCTGAAAAATATCGAAATAGTGTCTGAAGGGAAATTTTATCAAGAATTTTTGGACGTAGAACCAGGAAATTTGGAGGGTCAAGTAATGACGCTGGAGTCGTTTCTCGGGAAAATAGCCGCTAGCAGTACTCTCTATGATAAAGTAGTGGAACAAAAGTTCGTTACAGTCAAGGGGAAGATTCCTAAAAATCAGGACATGTTCAATGCAAATCACACAGACCTATTTTTCACAATTCAAATCGTGACAAAGTCTTGGGACCAAGAGAGGTGCTTGGTTGCGATTATAAAAGACATCACAGAGCATCTAGCTGCGTTTCAGAAAAAAATTAAAACTCAGTCAAATTTACTTCTGAATTCACTATCACATGAATTGAACACTCCGCTAGCGATTGCACAAACATTGATCGAGAATGCTGTCTTTTTTGAAAAACCTCATTCGCAGCTGAGGCACACATACCTCGAACCAGCCCTGACCCAAATTCAGATTTTAAGACATTTTATTAATGATGTCTTGGACTTCATCAAGATACAAAAGAATGAATTTAGTTTGAATCTCAGCACAATTTGTATGGAAAGTCTCTTGCTTTCTGTGAAAGATCTCATTCAAATTTCGCTTGAAAAGAAGAAATTACAATTGATCCTCGATTTCGATACTTCAAAGCGAACAATCATAAAGACTGATCCCCAGCGGCTGAGGCAAGTGCTACTAAATCTATTAATCAACGCCACTAAATACACAACGAAAGGTGCGATAACTATTTCCTTTTCTGAAGTAGTTGAGAATCATAAGTATGTCATCAAAATATCTGATACTGGAATTGGATTGAATGAACACGAGCTCTCCATCCTACGCACAAAGCTTGAAAAGAATAACTTCGCACTGAGTGTGAATAAAAATTCAACTGGTGCAGGCATAGGGCTCATAATTTCGAATTTAATTGCTCAAGCACTAAATTGCTCCTTAACAGAGGGTCTGAAAATCGAATCTCAGGCTGGAAAAGGAACAGTCTTGAGCTTAGAAATTGAAAATCAAGGGAACAGGGATCGTCTGGATAATGTCACGTCGCCCACAGACTCTGAACCTAACGTGAGCTTAGATGATAACATCGAGCATCTTCACACGGAAACAAGAATTATGAGTAGTTTGGAAAACTTAAATAAATTTAGAACCTCGGAAAATATCATCTATTCATCTAACCTTCTCTCAAATAGACTTGACAGTTTTCGTTTTATTGGAGATACTGCAAGAGGAGAACACCTACAAACTCCAAAAACAACCTGCCTATGCAAGAGGATCCTTGTTGTTGATGATGAAGTGTTCAATACGATTGCTGCTGAGATGATTTGTAAATCAATTGGTTATTCAGTCGATTCTGCATTTAATGGTCAGGATGCACTGGATGCGATAAGTAAAAGAGCGTCTGAACAGTGTGGACCTGTTTGTAAATGGTATGATCTTATTATTATGGACTGTAATATGCCAATCATGGATGGATATGCAGCAACAAAGAAGATACGAGAAAAAATCAAAGAAGGTGAGTGGAGAAATCTCACAATAGTTGGTTGTACTGCGTATGAGGGACGAGAGAAATTGGATCAATGTCTGGAGTCGGGGATGGATACATATGTGAAAAAGCCTCTTGATAAGGCGAAACTACAGGTACTATTAAATAAGTTTAAGACGTAAAGAAATTTGGGAAAAAATTTCCTCCTTTAGTCGTAGATTTATGATGACGCTTTTTTTGCTGCTCATAGAAATTGAACCAGTTTAAAATATAAATTGGATTACTGGCTGTAGAATTAATTGTGTTATGAGTATTACTGTATTAATCTTTTAATTTAAAGTGTAAAGGAAAATTGGTTTGTAGTGTTCATCAGTATGCTCGGTTTAAAGAGTCCAACTCTTAGAAAAGAGTTCATCGCCGAACGGTTTTACGACGGACTACAGTTTCGGCAAAAGTTCAATGTCGTTTTAATCACGTTTTTGGCGCTCATTGTGCTCGGGGACATTTTATTTTTTATCTACCAAATAATTCCTGGCAAAATGTTGGGCATACGATATGGAGTCATCGCTGCGTTCCTGGTGCTGTACTTTTTGTTGGGAAAAGCTGAGTGTTTCAACAAACTTATGGCAAAAGCCAACCCTCTGATTTACGATACGATAATTTTTCTCCTCTTCGCATTGGCTACGATTGGTTTGATGATAAGCATCTTGAAAAGTGTGAGCACGATCTATGAAGATTCAAATAAGATGTTCGTTCTCATGGAAGGAGGAAACATTTGGCTTCCGTTTCTGTTTTGTTTCTACTTCTTTCATCTGTTCGTGATCCACTGGGCTTACAAAGTACTTTATCTCTCAGGCTTCGTCCTAAGTCTCGTTGTGTATCAAGCTCGCATTGAAGCTCAGATTCCCTCAATATTCATTAAAATTCAAAGTCTAATCATGATCATAATAATCATACTGATTGATGAGTGGTCTCACAGAATCAACTTCGTCAAGAAGAAAGCATTCAGGGAGCGAATTGGCCTGTTCGAAACAGTCCTCAAGCGGATTCAAGAATATATTTTGGTTTTTAATCTGCGACTGGACTTGAAATATTCAAATGTTGACGAATTGGCAGCCCAAATGCGTACCACTACAACTACAACGGATTTTACCATTACAGAGGATCAAAACTTTACTCAAACTTGCATTACCAGCCTGAAAAATATCGAAATAGTGTCTGAAGGGAAATTTTATCAAGAATTTTTGGACGTAGAACCAGGAAATTTGGAGGGTCAAGTAATGACGCTGGAGTCGTTTCTCGGGAAAATAGCCGCTAGCAGTACTCTCTATGATAAAGTAGTGGAACAAAAGTTCGTTACAGTCAAGGGGAAGATTCCTAAAAATCAGGACATGTTCAATGCAAATCACACAGACCTATTTTTCACAATTCAAATCGTGACAAAGTCTTGGGACCAAGAGAGGTGCTTGGTTGCGATTATAAAAGACATCACAGAGCATCTAGCTGCGTTTCAGAAAAAAATTAAAACTCAGTCAAATTTACTTCTGAATTCACTATCACATGAATTGAACACTCCGCTAGCGATTGCACAAACATTGATCGAGAATGCTGTCTTTTTTGAAAAACCTCATTCGCAGCTGAGGCACACATACCTCGAACCAGCCCTGACCCAAATTCAGATTTTAAGACATTTTATTAATGATGTCTTGGACTTCATCAAGATACAAAAGAATGAATTTAGTTTGAATCTCAGCACAATTTGTATGGAAAGTCTCTTGCTTTCTGTGAAAGATCTCATTCAAATTTCGCTTGAAAAGAAGAAATTACAATTGATCCTCGATTTCGATACTTCAAAGCGAACAATCATAAAGACTGATCCCCAGCGGCTGAGGCAAGTGCTACTAAATCTATTAATCAACGCCACTAAATACACAACGAAAGGTGCGATAACTATTTCCTTTTCTGAAGTAGTTGAGAATCATAAGTATGTCATCAAAATATCTGATACTGGAATTGGATTGAATGAACACGAGCTCTCCATCCTACGCACAAAGCTTGAAAAGAATAACTTCGCACTGAGTGTGAATAAAAATTCAACTGGTGCAGGCATAGGGCTCATAATTTCGAATTTAATTGCTCAAGCACTAAATTGCTCCTTAACAGAGGGTCTGAAAATCGAATCTCAGGCTGGAAAAGGAACAGTCTTGAGCTTAGAAATTGAAAATCAAGGGAACAGGGATCGTCTGGATAATGTCACGTCGCCCACAGACTCTGAACCTAACGTGAGCTTAGATGATAACATCGAGCATCTTCACACGGAAACAAGAATTATGAGTAGTTTGGAAAACTTAAATAAATTTAGAACCTCGGAAAATATCATCTATTCATCTAACCTTCTCTCAAATAGACTTGACAGTTTTCGTTTTATTGGAGATACTGCAAGAGGAGAACACCTACAAACTCCAAAAACAACCTGCCTATGCAAGAGGATCCTTGTTGTTGATGATGAAGTGTTCAATACGATTGCTGCTGAGATGATTTGTAAATCAATTGGTTATTCAGTCGATTCTGCATTTAATGGTCAGGATGCACTGGATGCGATAAGTAAAAGAGCGTCTGAACAGTGTGGACCTGTTTGTAAATGGTATGATCTTATTATTATGGACTGTAATATGCCAATCATGGATGGATATGCAGCAACAAAGAAGATACGAGAAAAAATCAAAGAAGGTGAGTGGAGAAATCTCACAATAGTTGGTTGTACTGCGTATGAGGGACGAGAGAAATTGGATCAATGTCTGGAGTCGGGGATGGATACATATGTGAAAAAGCCTCTTGATAAGGCAAAACTACAGGTACTATTAAATAAGTTTAAGACGTAAAGAAATTTGGAAAAAATTTTCCTGTTTTGCAAGAAAAAGTAGTAGTTGTATGATAGCTTTTTTTGCTGCTAATAGATTTTGAAACAATTTAACGTATAAATTGGGTTACTTCTGTAGGATTAATTGTCTTATGAGTATTTCTGTAATATATTTACATCAGTGATACATGTTTGCTACTCAATCAGCGGCAGTTAATGCAGTGAATGCCGCAATATGAAAACATCCAATTAACGCTTGAACAATAAGATGGCTAACAATACTTGTGAGAGTTCCTTGTTATCGCAAATCTAGCTGGGATCTAGTAGCGAGATGATACCAAGTGATATTTAAATGACCATATGAGTTGAGGAAAAGAAAAACACGTTCTGCCCTTAACATTGATGAAGCCCTTTCTGAATAGAAGTGCTCTATTATCTATAGGGAAGTTAAGCTGACACAAGAATTTCAATTTGTTGACTCTTATTTTCATTTATAAAAATGCAGATATGGAATATTCAAAGAATAGGTATCAGTTTCAATACAAAATACACAATAAAAAAAGAGAGACATCTTGCAATGAAATATGGCACCAATACGTAGTAAGTGCTGTGGCCACTCAATTAAGTACCATACTTTTTGAGAAATTTTAGGAGCTATTTTCTTTGTTGTAACTTGAATTAACCAATTTAATAATTGAAAATTGTGTCTGATGAACAATTTGATACTTTTATGAAACAATGACTTGATCAAATAAGTTGAACTTCCACATCCTAAAAACCACTTGTTTTCTATGTGATTGTCACTAAAGTCAGGTTAATAGCTGCTTTCTCTACCATTATTCCAGAGCTGTTTGGAACTCTCATGAAGGTAAGGACTTCATCAAACCCAATTTATCGAGTTGATTCCATCCTACACCAGAGTAGAGTTGCAGGTCAAACTTTGAGACATTAGTTTTCTTGATGAAGAGACGGTAGCAGTCAGACAGACACAATGCGCTACTCAGAAAAAATGCATCTCGACTAAATAGCTTTTTAATTGTTTTCGTGTGTTGCATATGCAGCCAATTTTAGCTTTCATGTGATACAGATAGAATGAATTAACGAACTCAACCATAACAATCTAATTCTAAATGAAACAAATATCTTAATGCCAGCAGCATAGAACTCTTCCATATCGCATCGAACCCTTCATGATAGCTTCTATCCAATCAACGAAATCTCTCGTGGAGCTTATTTATCGTTGGGAAACTAAATCTTCTGAAACAAAATTGCAGTGCCTGATTTGTAGAGGACCAGGTTTTTTTAATCAAATGAAGGAAAAGCCCAGTTTGCTCAAGAAAAATATTTGAAATACTTATTTTAAGGCAATTTGGAACAATTAGCCAGCTCCCTTTGAGAGCAGTCAAACTTGATCATGTGTGGTAATGGACTCGACTTGAGACAAATGCATAAGCTGAAAATGAAAAGGATAGAATCGAATGAAATTTAATGCAACTAATACTTGCAAATGGAGAAACGTTCCCACTATTGCAAAATTGTTTTCCTCTTATCCTACAAATCAACACTCAATAAATTAACCTAATCATTGAAGTTAGCTCTATTTCTCTTTCTTTCGATTTATAAACGAATCAGATTCATGGAGCCTATTCTCAATCAAATCGAAACCGCATTCATTTTTGACCTGGCAAACAAGGACGAACTTAACGTCTTAGAACTGGTTTTAAATAACTATCCTCCTAAGTCACATATTTTCGGATGATCAGTGAGGATACAGACTGCTATGGGCTAGTCTCTGTTAAATAGCTATTTTAACTAATTTGTATTTTAAGGAAAAGACCCCATTGAGACGCATGACTCAATAATCCAGGCTCTGCTAAGAAACCAAAAATAACCAAAAATAACTCGAATTTAAGATATCTGGCTAAGCTTCCATGAATCAATGGTCAGAATATCATAAAAAGGGTCTCAAATTTTCTGTGAATATTTAGGAACAAATTCGAATTCCTCTTTGGAAGAATTATATGGATTGCCTACAAATTAAATCAAAAAACGTGGTACTTATTAAATTTAATTAAAAGAGGTATTTTTAAATTAATCGAAGAGTCCGAAAATTTCTCGATCCCAAACTCTCGAAATTCAATTCAAGTAAGGTACATATGCTCAATATAACACTCCAGCCATTGATAGAGATTCTATAAAGTTTTAAGATTCTTTTGAATTGCAAAGTTTCCTGAAAGCTATTCCCAAATTCCAATTTCGTAAATCTGATTCATTTTATTTATAATAAAATCGTGTTCTTGTGGAAAAAATGGACTTCAAGACCCCTCTCCATCTTAAAAAGAGAAGAAAATACAAGTCTAACTTCTTAGAAAGTCTCTTCTCAATCCTTGAGGTAAGATAACCAAAACGAAGAGGTCTAATTGTCTAACTTTTTGTCTACCATTAGAACAAAGAGTTTGGTGAACTCGTCTCGTGGAGCGAAGATGGATCTTTCTTTAGGATTACAGATCGAGAGCTCTTTTCGAAAAAGGTTCTTCCAAAATATTTCAAGCATGACAAATTTAGCTCATTTACTCGACAAGTACCACTCTATTTCTTTCTTTTGGTGCTCAGCTTCCCTGGCTTTAGCTTAATATGTACAGATTTTCCCGGAAACTTGAAAGTAATGGAGAATCAATACAATTTTGTAACCCTCTATTCGTGAGAGGACGAGTGTAATTGAAATTTAAATATTCGCGAATTAATATTGAGCTTAGTGATTTGATTAATCAGATTCAAAGAAAGCCTGCATTTTCGCACAAATCCCAAAAACTCGACCAAGATGAGAGCAGGTCAGAACTAGAAGCAAGTGATGAGAGGCACTCTTATGAAACAGAGTCAACAGAATTGCTTGAGACCTACCCTCATGTAAATTATCGAGATGAAAAGAACTCCCAATAACTTGATATTTCATCAAATAGTCTAAACAAATACACAAAGAACATCCCTTTCCACCCGGTCATTATTATAGACACGAAGAAATGCAAAATTATTTCAATATGAATCGCACAGAAAACATCACCTGCGATCAATCTTGCTTCTTTAATCAAAATAATTCAGACTCTGGCTTCAATGAGTTTTGTTCTGATGAGATTGCTCCAGCGGCAGCTGATGATATTTTCAGCAACAAAGAGTTATATGATTTTTTAGAAAAGAAATATGGAGATAATCATTCTTCATCAAACCGAGCAAAACAAGTAACAAGAAGAAATTTTCAGGTGTTAATTCATTTTTTAATAGGAATTGCCACAGGGTTTTGACACATTCAGAGCATGGATTGAGAAGATTTTGCGTTTTGAAGAAATAGACAAAAAGTATGAATCATTGTCGTTAGTTGAGCTTATATCAGATCAATCTTTGCTTTAATTCTCAATATATAGTTTTAACCTTTAGTCATGTCAACTATATTTTTCGATTTTTTCTCTCTTTTGTTTTTTTCGCTTTATAGAGATAGGAGTCTACTATGTCAATTCTATCATTTATATTTGTCAATAGGAAAAACAATATCATTTGAATAGCAATTTTATATGAATTTTCAGTGAATTTTAGTTAACTCTGTTAATTCGAGAATGGTTGAGAGTAGGAAATAGTAGATATGAAGTCTCTTTAACCGAATGAGCACAATGCCTCATGTATGTATTTCCAGAAAACTTGGTGTTATCTTCGTTTTCAGTTGTTGCAAGCAATGAGCTATATATGTTTTGCGTTGCGAGCTGATAGCAGAATAAATTTCTTGCAATACAACCTAGTCGATTTTTTTTTTCTACGTCATCGACGATGGCTCCTATTTTGATCGTACTCGTAGGTTTTTATCGGTAATTATTCAACTGTATTTTGTAGAGATCGAAATTTGATTGTCTACAACCTTTAAAAACGAAATCAATAAAAGTCTAACCCTATCAATCTCAGCAAAAGATTTATGTGCACTTTCTTAAGCATTAGAATGGGCTGTAAATATGCTCCAACAGAACATAATTGGTAGCTGTACCTTTAAGTTCACGCAAAGGGTTATTGAGTAGTGTCAGGCCTTTTCTGAAAACCCAAAAAAAAAAATTAAAATGCTACAAGGTCTAGTTAGCAATTCAACAAAATAATCACTGATTCTGGAGTTTATAAATAAATCAGCTTTCAACGTATTGATCCTTTATTAACCAGCATTAAATAGTATCTTCAAACAAATAAATCATTATCATAATTAGTCATGGTAAAGCTTTCTAAGCAAAAGACCCAGAACGTTGAGTACGATGAAGAAGGGAACCCTATCATCCCTGAGCGCATGGAGCTATCAACCATCCTCTCGCCTACAAAGGAAGCGAGAGTCATGATCACGTACTATAACACTGACACCTACATTAGCGATATCTTCTTAAAAACAGAAGATCAAGAGCTGAAACTGGAGGCAGTTAACATCAAACTACCCACCGAGGCGAAATTTCTCTGCCTGAAAAGCTTTCAAGGAAAGCAATATCAGCCAAACGGTTATTCCGTAGATGTAAGCCTTCCCTCTCTCTACGCCGTCGATGTCACATTCAAAACCACAACAACTCATGGAACGGACTCAAGTTATGAATATTTTTCTGAAACTGCTGCTTCCATTGACGCTGGAGAAGAAAGACCCACATATTTCTTATTCGACCTACGATTCAAGAGCCGATTCGATTATCGAGACTTTAAAGACCCTCCGTTTAGTCCAGTCGAAGACCCGCTGTGCCAGCTGTTGATTTACTTCTTCCATATTATTGAAAGCAGCGAGTTTGACAATCTTGCTGAGCAGCTTTTTGATGATTTCGAAGATATTTTCCTTCCGCTTATTTACAAGAGCGACTCGAACTTCACAAGGAAAACTTTTCGAGTTATCAAGTCCTCATTGGTTACGTATCAGAGACATAGTCGTCGAGTGCTTTCTCTCCTTAAATTCATCAACGTGGACACCTTAAATCCTATCGATAAGGTACTGGATGAGCAAATCCGCACTATTTACAACCAGCTCATGGAAGATCTAAAGGAGGTGAGTATCAATGGAAAATTCAAGGCGTTTAGTAACAAAGGATTAAATACTTGCTATCGGGAAGGATGCACTAGGCTCTTCGCGTTCCTGATGTTAAATATCCCTGATTTGTTTCTGCAAATCCCGAAGGAAACCTGGCAGGAGCATTCTCAGGAAGCGACCAGCTTGATTTTGAAGTTGACAAAGCCGGTATTAAAGAAAGAGTCTCAAGATCAGATAATAGACAGACTATTAGCAGCTTCTCTGCTTTGGGAAAAAGATGCAACGAAACTACTTAAAGCGACGCTTTTTAAGTTCATGGCGAGGCAAACAGATAGTTTTAACGGGCTATTGCAATTAAGTAAAGCTTTCACAGAGGACGCAATCATGAACACTTTTAATTCTCCTGAACTGGTTGAAAACGTGGCAAAAAAACTGTTAAACGACTGTCATAATGATGCTGTCAAGGCATTGGAGCTTTTAAATAATAGCAGAGCTCTCATCCCCAAGGAGTCGTATATCTACATAGCGAAACAGCTGCTCCTCTCGGCAGATTCCCTTGAGAGTGTAGAAATTTTACTACCTGCGATAGTTGCTCAGATTGAAAGGGAAGAAGAACTCAAGTCTCTTATTCATGCCTGTGGCAAATTAGTGGTCAGATTAATGGAGCAAAAAACGCTGTCAGACTTACTGCAAACTGTCCTGAAGTTAAAAGTATTAAAGGAACATGTGGGACAGACTCTATCAAACGTCCTACTCGAAAAGATGAATTTAGAATCGATTTCGGAATTGAGAAAGTCCTCTGGACAAATACTTCCTATTTTGATAGCTTTCCCAGCACTCATCCAGCCTTTCTTTTATTTCACACTCAGAAAGGCAAAGAAAGGAACCGATATCCCAGAACTTATCCTGTTGGTCGGATCATATCATCAACTCATAGCTGAGGATAACAAATTCTGGACCAGAGGCGTCAGTATTGAGCTATTCGAGCCGATGGTTGGGAAAATAATTGATCTCTCGGACACAATAGAAGAAACTATAGCTAACTTCGATAACCTTTTAACTCAATTCTTGAAATTAGGAAAGGATGGGTTTCATCTCTGCACATATTTTTGGACGCTGTTTGAGGCGAGATATTCCACAGACACTCTTTTCCAGGTACTGAAGCATGTGGAGTCCGTCGAAACAGCTAAAATTAAAGAAGCTTACACTTTGTTCATCATTAACGAGAAGATTCCTAAAATCAGCCCTCAAGATATAAGCAAAATATTTTCAGAGCTTTTCGGCAAGAATACATTTCCAATTGTCCTCAAGAGCACCTTCTCCGACGAAATAGTAACTAAATTAATTGAAAAGGTCGACGTTCCTGCCGATTTCTACCTAATTCTTCCCAATCTCTCGGAAAACCATTTCCTCGTGAGAATTTTCAACATTGAAAATGGCACTCAGTTCCAGCAAACCGAAAAATACGTGCAATTCTCAAATCTGATTAAAGTTTTCGTCGAGGCCCTTTCGAAGCTAAGCATCACCTTTGAACAAGCGAAGTTTATCACGCAACTATCAGATGACCTCTTTAAAGTGATTCAGGAGAGACTGTTCCTGAGAGTCGCACCTGGTGTCGATTGTTTTTCAAGTTTCCTCAAAGCGAAGGAAATATATACCAAAGCCACTGACCTCGGTGTGAAAGTCTCGAATCTGTTTAAGAAATATCTCGCTAAAGCCTCTGATTTCCCGAAAGATTTGCAAGTTGAATTGGAGAACTACGAGCGATCTCTCCCACAAACGCTGATCAAAGACTACAATGAGCCCCTTTCATTCGCGCTTTTCCGTGACATCGTCGGAGATGTCTATCAACTTACACCCTCCTATAACTTTAACAAATTCTACGATGAACTGCTCTCAACTCATAAAGGTCCATTGCAGGTTAGCATAATCATGAAGAGCCTGCAAGGCGCTATCGCAAGAATCAAAAACATTAAAAAACAACTCGAAGGCCCGGTCCCACCGACAGTAAGCGAAATTGAAAAGCTGTTTATCGAAATCCGCACAAATGAGATGATCAATGAGGAAATTGAACTGCTCGCTCGCTTTTTGGACCTCAAGGAAGCTACCGTAGAACATTTAAAATTCATCGTTGAGATCACCATGGAAAAAATCGAGTTCCTCAGGACGGTCCGTCTGTTCCATGACCTTGCAAATTCATTCAGTTTTGAGCAAGATGCTACTTTAAAATCACTGCTCGAGTCTGCAGATGCATTAAAAAACTCGGATGTTTTGTCTGATGAACTAGGAAAAAAACTTCAGAAAGCAAAACAGCTGGCTGGTGGGTTCTTTGATGACAAAACTCTACTAGCTTTCCTTGAAACGTTCTTGGACTCAGGAGAGTTAAGAAAGTTCGTGCTTGAGAAAAACGAAAACGACATCAAAGCCATGATTGAAATGCTTGACGATTTTGGCAGTTCAACCATCAAAACAACGGAAGTCGCTTATTTGCTTGATATCTTAGCGATATTTAAATGGCTGAAAGCCTTCAATCCTAAAGGTATTATTCAATGTCTCGGAGACATCCAAAGCGAACTCAAGAAATTTGCAGGGATTACCGAAAAAATTAAGATTTGCAACTTCCATTTGGCGACCTTCATTCAGCTCACTAACAAAGGCGAAGCGAGTAGGGCTATCGTGAGAGAGCTGGTACAAAACGGAGTGGTAAGGATAGTCTTACAGAACTCTCAGTACACCGCCAAAATCAAGAGTTCTGTTCGAGAAAAAGAAATTGATATCGTCGACGCCATTGAAATGAGGGACAGACTCCTTCTTACTCTAAAATCAGGCGAAATGAACGTATTTACTAAAGAAATGCCTCAGTCTCAAAATGAAGATTTGGAAAGGTATAAAATATTTATAGAGGCCGTTGAGAGCATCGAAGCTATCGTGTTGGCTATTGGAAGTCTCTACAGAAAAGGCTCACCTGAGGTGGAGGAAAAATACGAATTTGAGTTCAATATCAAGCTCCTGCGCACCAAACGCGAGGAATTTGAGAAGCGTAAACAAGGCTGGGACGTATCGCTAGAATTGGCATTTACGAATTTTTATTCGTTGACTTTCCTACACGGACGTCAATTCATCAAGCTTGCAGACGCGCTAAGCAACTACTCTACAAAATTTAATAGAGATACGGCTTATATCTTGCAGTATGTGTTTGGTAGCGACTTCGAGAAACTTTCTTTTGACGATTACAAAGCTTCAATCGGAAAAAGGTCACTTGATATGCTGGGTGAATATCTCGAGACTAAGCGCAATTCGCTAAAGCAGCAGCAATCTGAGAACTTTCAGATGACAGCAGCGAAATATTTTGTAAAGACCAAGGCTGATGGCATGATTAAGAGCGCTTGTACTGTCGCCTTGAATAAATTTGGAGTTCTACCCACCGCCACGGATTGCCTTGTTTGTACTAAGGACACGAGCAAGGAAGAAGCTCAGGCTTTCCTTAAGAGATTTATCCATTGTCCGACAACAAAACTTTTCATTGTAATGAAAGTCGAGGACCTTGGAATCGAAATGCAGGAGATTTTGATCAAGATGTTGCTTAGTTACATTGAGCGATATGACAGTACCGGCAAAATTAATGCTCAAATTGTCTTTCTGCTACGTGATGAAGCGTCCTCGATAGACAAAGAGCTCCAGACAATATGCTCTGAGCAGTTTCATATCCGCCATTATGAAGAAAGCGTGCTTGCTAAATATTTTCAGGAGCTCCCACATAGAGTTGGAGTTGTTACATCTGCTGAGGCTGGATACGGAAAAACCGAATGGATCAAACAGCAAAAAGGCAAGCGCATCCATTTCCCTATCTCCGGAACTGTGGATAGAAACGTCATTGTCGAGAGACTCGTGCGTTTGGATATCACTCAAGACACCATTCTGCATATTGATATTGGAAATCTTGCAGCTGATGGCTTCCGCGAAATCAACGAGATTCTATTTTCGGTGCTTATCCTCGGAGGCATGACCACCTTTGAATATGCTTTTGTCGTTCCCAAAGGTTGCCAAATCTACGTAGAGATCCATCAGTCAGCTTATGCGTCGATTCCTGTGTTAGATTTCTTCAAGAAGAGTAGAAACCACATTGAGAAGCTCCCACCTTACGAGCTGCTACCTGAAATGCAAGAAACCAATCAGATGGTGTTCGGGTTTCTCTCGCTCTATAAAGACAGGAAGCTGGCTGAAACCGAGTTGATGAATCTTGCTATGGGAGACATCAAACTAGACGTTGGTGTGGTGAGAGAGCTCTTGGACTTTTATTTCTTGAGCAAAATCCATAGAGAAAGCGCCAACTTTTATAAGATCAAAAATTTCCTTGACATGGCAGCTAGTCTCTTCAGCAGATTCAAGAAAAGCGTGTTTTTCTTAAATGAATTACTTGCTGATCCAGAAGTGAAAAATATCGTCTGTGAGGCGATCATCAATTACAGTCGCGAGTACACAGTTAAATCGGTCGAATACACGATCGCCTCTCAGAGAGAGGCCTTGGAAAAAGCGTCAATCATTAAAAAGCAGGATCTTAAGCATTTTTCCAATGAAGAAGAGAGTAAAGGAGAGATAGGATTCCACTCAATGAAGCATTTCTCGTTAATTTTCAACGATAGTGGTTGCTGTATACCTGTATATAGTGACGCTAACCAAATTCCCAAAGTCATCAAAGATTTATTAGAATCACAGAGGTGTGAGACCGAGGACTTTAGAAAAATGGAAGCGAGAGTCTTGATTGAAAAATTGTTTGATTTCGCTGAGTTGCCACCTGAAAAGAAAGAGTTAGAGGAGTATTACAAACTGCAAGCAATGGAAAGTGATTACGTACTGACCGCGGATAACTTTTTCAAGATGTGCTTGCTGATTACCAAGTGCAGAGCCCAAATGCCGGTGATTATCATGGGAGAAGCTGGATGCGGAAAAACTTCCCTTGTGAAGTTCCTTGCAGAAAATATCATGCAAGTGCCATTCGTCAAGATCAATTTCCACGCAGGAATGACCTCAGAGAAGCTGTACAAAGAGCTAGAGGAGAAAGTATTGGGTGTAGCAAAAGAGGCGCAAGCAGAAGGGTCTAGAGTTTGGTTATTCTTAGATGAAATAAACACTTCAGAGACACTTGGGTTAGTCACTGAAATGATGACTTTTCATACTTTCAATGGAGAGCCCCTCCCAGAAAACATTCAATACATAGCAGCCGTAAATCCGTATGTAAAAAGAGCAGGGAGAGTTGAGGTCGGGCTCGTAAGGAAAGAAGAACATCAAAAAACTCAGGAGCTCGCTTATACAGTCTATCCACTGCCAGAGTCATTGTTTAATTTTGTGTGGAATTTCGATCAGTTGAATAAGAATGATGAAGTGCTTTATATCCAAAGGATGCTTCGATGCAAGCCAGATGATGAGATATTGAATTTAGGAGTGCATTGTATTATGCGTTCTCATGAATTCATTCGCGACAAAGAAGGGCTTGGGAGTGTTAGTTTGAGAGATGTGAAGCGATTCGTTATCGTGTTTGAGTGGTTTTGGAAGAGCTTGAACGCGAGGTGGAAAATAGCTCAATTGAAGAAGCAACAGCAACAGCATCAAGGTATAACCTCATGGTTAGTTGGGCGTTTCGGAAGGAAGTATGACCTTGGTGAGGACTGGAACGAAAACAAGATTCGAATGAGAGCGGTTCTTCTTTCTCTTGTGATCTGCTATTACATTCGCCTCGAAAAGCAGACTGACCGGATGAGATATTTGAGAGCTATCTCGGAAATCACGAAAAAAGGTAAAGGTCTTGGTAAAGATTTTGAGAGTGAAGAGGGCTTATTGAAAGTAATTGAGGATGAGCAGACAGAATACTTGAATAGGATGAGGGATAATACTGATAAAAATCTGCTGAGAGGTGTGGCGTTTAACACGGCTTTGAGAGAAAATGTATTTGCAATGCTTGTGTGTTTGGTGAATAAAATCCCAGTAATTGTGTGTGGAAGACCTGGCTGCAGTAAGACTCTCTCGTTCCAGTTGCTCCTGAACAATTTGAGAGGAAGCGAATCCAAAGATGACTTCTTTAAAACTCTCCCGACATTAATACCAGTCACTTTCCAAGGTTCACTCATATCGACATCTGAGGGTATTCTTAGAGTGTTTGAGAAAGCCCAAAGGATTCTGGATGATAATTATGACGTGATAGATAGGACAAACACAAGAGAGATCATCTCTGTGGTATTCTTCGATGAGATGGGTCTAGCAGAATTATCTAAAAACAACCCATTAAAAGTCCTTCATTCCCTCCTGGAATATGAGGCTGATTACACCCCAGAGCAACTGAAAAAGCGAGTAGCATTCGTCGGAATTTCAAACTGGAAATTAGACGTTTCGAAAATGAGCCGAGCAGTCTTCCTCGCACGTCCTGACTTAGATGTACCAGAACTCAAATACACCGCTAAATCCATCATGGATAGCTTCGAGAGCAATTTAACCGGCTTAGAAAGATACTTGGAAGCCTTATCAGAAGCTTACTCTGCCTTCAGAGGAGACCAACAGGGGGTTGAAGAAATCTACAAAAATTTCCACGGATTAAGAGATTTTTACTCACTTATCAAAGAAGCTTGCAAGTTTTATACCAAGAACAACAACAAAATGGGCCACCTCGATCTAGTCGATAAAACGATCACTTACGCGATTGAGAGGAACTTCGGAGGGGCAGCAGGTGCGGCGGAACGACTCAAAGCTCATTTTAGAAAGAAAATCAATATCCAGAGTCTCAGACTCATGCCGATTCCCGTACTCGGGCTTATTCAACTGAATTTCAGCGATGCTGAGTCTCGATATCTCATGCTGATTACTAAAGGAAACTTCGGTCCACAGCTCGTTGCGAATTACCTTAGCAACTTGAAAAAGAAGTTTACGATGATGGTGGGTTCTCAATTTGAGCAGGACATTGGTCAAGGAGAGTACAGCGCACGAATGCTCAGTTCGATCATAACTTGCTTGGAAGACGGCACTTCACTGATCATGCAAGGGCTTGATAATATATACCCCAGTCTTTATGATCTATTCAATCAGAATTTCACGATCATCAGCAAGAAACAAACTTGTAAGATTGCTTTAGGGAAAACGAATAACTCGACATGTACAGTGCATGATGATTTCCGCTGCATCATATTGATTGATGAGAAACAGCTGCCTGAGCAAGATCCTCCTTTCTTAAACAGATTCGAGAAGCAGACGATTGGTTGGGAGAATATCATCACGAATGTAGATGCCATAGCCATGGTTGATAGAGTGAGATCTTGGTTGAAAGATCTTTGTTCATCGGCTGTCAATGAGAAGAAGTTTGTGCTTCCGCAGCATTGGCTAATCCTAAATTCGAGTGATGAAAACATCGCTTCTTTGATTATGGAGCATTGGAAACCACCAATTGACGAGGAGAAAATTTTTGAGAGAATTAAATCGGATATATTGTTAACAGCCTCTGCGGATATTATCCCAGCTTGCTATCTGTCCAAGGCGGCACAGCAAAAATCTGAAATCCTAAGACTCTACTACGGGCAGCCTCATTCTTCCTTGAGTAGCTACCTTCAAACCGCTGCTGTCGAGTCCAAGGGAGTCGGAATTCTCAAGAGCATCGTCTACACATACTCAACCTCTCTTGAAGCTCTCGAACTTAGTGAGCTCAAATACGACGCTTTCCTTTTTGCCAGCATGCATTCTGAGAAAGAGTTAGATATTGAACTCAAGCGATTCATGAATGGAGACAAGACTCATCTGGTCCTACGCTTGAAGGCCGAATCAGACGAGAAGCACTTCAATCTCATCAAATTCCTTGTCGAACGTATGGCAGCTCAATCCGAAGATAAACTTCCATCACAGAAGCACGTCGTAATTGTATTCCACCTCGAACGTCAACTTGCCTTCACACAAAGCCAAGCAAAAACGCTCTCGATGACATACATCAGCGGTTGGAAGCAGATAATGATTGATAGTCTCAGCGGAAAGCAGTATCTTGATTTCCAGTCACTACTACACCTGAGTTCTGAGGAAATCTTACAAGAGAATAAAGTCATCAGGTTCGATGAAGATTTTGAAGGGATGGTTACTGAGGCGTATCTCAAAATTAATTTCGCGGACTCTCGCTCAGAAAAGGTGGACATGAATGCTTATGTTGCTAATGTTGCGAACTTTTTGGCCAAAAACGAAAAAGTCAGAGCACTTTTCTTAGAAAAAATCTATCAAATGACCTCCATAGACAAGAAATGGCTGGTCGAGATCGTCTATGACAAGCATTTGCTTTCAAATACACGAAATATCTATGATGCCGTGAAAAAATACTTTGCGAACGTACTCGAAAGGCAATTGCTGCAGATAATTATTACGTTGGAGTCGTCTGGAGGCGTGTGCAGCTTATTGAATCTGGCAGACACCTTCAGCAAAGAAGACGCGCAGACTCGCTTGCTATTTGAGATTTGGACCAAAATCTTTAGAGAGAAGGACTGCAAACGAGAAGTTATCCACATTAATAAGCAGAATATGCTGCTAAAACCCTGGAGTACGAAAGTGCCATTTTCGTTTGAAAGCCTTTCTGCTTGCTACAATAACCTTCAATTGACTAACTATGTGAAGCAGTATAAGTCAATTTCTCTCTCTGGATTCAATCATGTTGCTGTGAACTTCGAGGAGCAAAACCAGAAAGAGAAGTTGCTTGCGAGCGCCGAAAAATTGATAGAGGACTTGCCGATTATGAAACTTAGAGAGAAATATGATCCTAACTCGTTCGAATATCAAACCCTGCAATCATTGCTGATCAAAGATGCGCAAATATTTTTTGTGACAGAATATTTAAAACGCAAAGAAAAATACTCGCAACTGCTGGAGATCGCACTCAAAGACACGTTATCTCAAGAGAGTGAGGAAGGAGGCAGCCAGCTCTGCATTTCAGAGGTTATTCTAGCTCTGCTATCATATCAAAGAGCATTCAGTAGTCTATTAGCAATCGCCAAGAGTTTGAAGGAAATTTATCCGAAAAAACAAGCGATTGCGATCATCATCAGAAACTATGAGGCTCTAAAAGCATCAAACCCTGAGTTCCCAGCCATCGAACGGATGTACCTAGCAATAACTCAAGGATTTTATCCTTCACTATCCATCAGAAATACGTTCAGTGCCTGGGAAAAACTACTAGGTGTTATTTCAGAAGTCGTATTGCATGGAGAACGTATTCAAGATGAGATATCTTTGAGGAATGAGTTTATGGGAGAACTTATTTTATGGAGGGACATACTGTCATCATATAAATTAGTCGGAAGTTCAATGGAAGCAGGAATAGATAATCTAGTTCAGAAAATGGAATCTGCGGGAGAAACAAGTTTACTTTCGGGCTTCCAAGCAGATGTGTTTGTCGCGTATTGTAAAATATACGAAGACTTATACAAAGAATTGCTAGCCAAGAGATCAACTGAAAACATGGGAGAAAAACTGATCGACACCAACGTTTTGATCGGAGAAATTTTGAGAAACTTTGGTGATGGGCTTTACATCTTCTATGTTCACTATGGAACTGAGTGGTCCAAGAACCAAGTATTAGAACACTCACTCACATATGATTACTTGCGTCCGTACTTGGCAAAGATGCTCAAGTTAGTCGTACAGAACCTCAAACTGCAAGTCGACGAGTTTGATCCTTCTTCACTTGTCGCAAGCGATAACACCGTTAAGCTCCTTGATAAAAAACTAAACCATTTAGACACAAACCACGATTTTGTAGTTCAGCTCGAGTATTTCATCTATAACTTCAAAATTTCGAGCTTCTTTGAACACTACGAAAAACCGTTTACAGCTGCTTACATTCTCGGTCTTTGGGAAGCAGTGACCAACACAACAAAAAAACAGCTGGTGAATATACAATTAATTTGTGCTCTGGGAGCGCTGAAGTATTTAGTGAAATGCTACTGCTCACGTCTTTTTGAAACGAACAACCAAGAAGGAAGAATCCTCATGCAGAATGAAGATAAATTCAGCAAGGAAGCTCATGATGCCGTCGAAAAAATCCTCACAAATAAGAAACACCCACTCGCTAATAGTTTGACAATTTACGCACTCAGAGTTCTTTCTTCTCTCTATGAGAGTTTGGAAGTCATTGTTGATCACAATCAGAGCAAAGTTGAATGGATTTCAGAGCTAAAGCTTCTTCAAGGGCAAGAAGAAAGAAAAGAAGCTGATGGCCTACCATACGCTGCGATCATTAAAGGAGCCGTTGATATTGAAAATCTCAAGGATATTCCTTACATTAAACTCATGAGAATTACAAACGCGATCCCTCCAACTAATTTTAAGCAAGCATACAGCAACGCAAACGTTGATACTATTTTCCCTCTGATCAACGTCTTCTTTAAGCTTGAAGAACACCTCCAAGGCGGCTCTACTCTATGGCAAATAATCTCGTTCACGAATTACGTATTTAGACAAGTAAATCAGCGCATGTCTCATGAAGAGGCGCTTTCAATGACAATTGGTGAGTTTTTGAAGCAGCAACCAGAAAGTGTCAGAACTCAATTTGAAGATTTCCAAAAAGCTTGGTCCACAATAACCGAGCTCACCTATAACAGCAAGGAGCTACCTGATAAGGCTTATAATGAAGATCTCCCTCTGATTTCTCTCCTTCCTAACAACTCGATAAAAGAAGGCGGACACTACATCACTGCTGCCTTCCAACAGCTTTCTGAGGACCAAAACTCAATATTAGAGCAGATTAAAAGCAGTCCTAAAATCTTGGCTCGCTATCCTCATCTCAAAGATTTCCTCTTTACAGAGACTTATATCCAAGACGCTCTCGAAGAAGAAATCATCACAGATACTTCAAAGGAAATTCAGCAGGTCATCGCCAGTACAACTCACCCAAGTTCTTCATTTGGCAAAGGAAATGATTTAGTATACGACTTCAAAGCCGTCGAAGACGCTGTCTTTAGGTATTTGTTGCTCACAAAGAAGAAGCTAGATGCTCAGCGAATTCGAATGGTCCAATTTAAAGGAGAGCTCGCGAAAGACGAAAACACTGATATCGTTCGAATGATGAGAAAGAAGATTTCGCAGCAATCGCTGACGCCACAAGATGCTAGAGCATTCAAACAGTATCTGGATGAAAAGAAGCTTAATGATCAGTGCATTGAAGATCTCTACGTCACAATAGCAAAGATTCTCGCTTATGCTAGCAAGTCAAGACTTTCTGGAGAAAATATCATCGGAGTCAGTAAAAACGTGCGAGGGTTAAACCTTCCATATAGCCTCGAGAAAGAGTTGCCGGTTGACTTGAGAAATCTCGACTTGAAATATATCGTTCATCTCTATGAGATACTTGAAGAAGAGTATTACTATCCAATCGCTGAGAGGAAGGCTCAGGAGTGGTTTAAAGTCGAGCTTGAAACAACACAAAATCAGCAAGTCGAGAAGGTTTTGAGAAAAATGGAAGAGAAAG
>ENA-UOUE01000655-UOUE01000655.1-compost-metagenome-genome-assembly--contig:-NODE-655-length-27245-cov-9.344854_pt1 | contig 27245 bp, 17 predicted proteins | sample MGYA00238146_ERZ747223 | MGnify/ENA primary metagenome ERZ747223 (study PRJEB28781, sample SAMN06268865) | compost metagenome | isolation source: single cell | place: USA: California, Emeryville, Joint...
AGCCAATAAGTTTCCATTGTTCGGACAAACATCAATCCAGCATGTACAGTATTCTATAATAAACAAAAATGTAAGAATAAAACTCAGAAAATAGCGATTTTCTTTCTATTCCTTTCACCAACAATCGCACGAAGGTAAACTCAAAAATATCTTTGTGAAATGAAAATGCATAATATGGTCAAACTCTCTTCCCTTTTGAAAAGAGACAACAGGGTCTCTCTCTCTAATATTACGAGAATTGAACCATATATGAAATGAGGATTTCCAAAGAGATGTGGTAAAACAAAATTTTAATGTACTTACTGTTAGATTCAAGCTTAATAGGACTCTTCAAAATGAGAACTTTCTTCTCAGGAGGGGCGCAGACTTCTCAGATCTTGCTGATCCTGTCTATAAATTAGCAATTCTTCCCGAAGAACGAGAACCTGACTAAAATTACATCGAAGAATGATCCGTCAAAGACTCGATGACCTCACTTCTTTAGAAAAGTTCTCAAAATCTGCTTTAATTGCAACGGTAATTGTTCATCGTTTCGCACCTTCTATAAATTTTAAAGATATGATCTACCATTAGGTTTATCTAACTACGCCAGAAATGATAGATCTGAGGCGAAACCCGCAGAAATACTTACATAACTAATAACAAGAGGCCTTAATGAATTCTTCAGAACTTCACTCTGACATTACCTCGAGTTAGAGAAGATAATCGATAGCAACTCTTCAAACATTGAGAGGTAAATTTCTATTAAAGCTAATTTTGGTGTCGTCAATAGCTGGTAAAGTTCTTCAAGATCCATAGTTGCTCTTTCTTTTTTTTCAGTCAAATGTTTTTTTAGCATGGAAGGTAGAAGCTTTTAACTCCTAACAAAGTCCTAAATGCTGCTTTAATTGGTCTATCCATAACCTGAAGACACAGGAATTTTGACGGAAATGCAGAGTTAATGAGCTTTTTCGTATTTTTTCGATGGGCTACAATACACCAAATAAACGATCAACCAATCTCCTAAAACAAAGAAGCACAAATCACGTATATCTTAACTAACAATGCATTCGCTACATCACATCGAAAGTATTTGTTGTTACTCAAATTGGCTCTAAATAAGATCCCAATCGTTTCCTCCTTTACTACCTGTGTTACTAGTGCTACCACCTTGATTTGCTGGCTGAGGCTTGTTCTTTATAAATCCAAAATTCAGCTTCGGTTGGTTTGGAGTGCTCCCTCCGCTGGGGTTGCTGATCCCACTAAAGAAGTCTTGGTCATTATTGACGTTGAAAGTACCGGTTGGTCCCTTATTAAAGCCTCCTGTGCTAGGATTTGGATTAAACCCGCTATTAAACGAAGGGCCTGAATTGAAATTCGTTGGTCCTGCATTGAAATTCGTAGGTCCAGCGTTGAAATTCGATTGTCCTCCGAATCCGAACTGATTTTGGTTAGGGGTGGGATTAAATCCGCCGCCGAAGCCGCCTTGGTTTGTTGTTGTGGGTGTTGGATTGGTACCAAACCCGCCGCCGAAGCCACCCTGATTTGAAGGCTGGGTAGACCCGAATCCGCCGCTGAGATTCGTGCTTCCAAAGCCTGGCTGTGAAATTGGCTGCTGCTGGGTAGGCTTGAACCCGCCGCCTAGATCGCCCCAGCCGTCATTGGAACCAAAACCGCCGCTTGGCTGATCAATTTCTGCGAAAGGATCAGATTGTAAGTTATTTAAATTTCCTTTGGGAACGGTGTTGGTTCCTCCGAATGTAAAGCCGCTTTTCTTTTCTCCTCCAACGTTGAGATCGAAGTTAAACCCTCCAGTGGTTTGTTGACTTTGTCCAAGCGTCATTGGAGCAGGTTTGTGAGTTTGTTGCGTTTGCTGCTGGCTAGGCTTATTAAAAGTAGTGGTTTTCTGAGGACTGTCACCTCCGGATTTAATTTTCATTCCTCCAAACATCGCATCATTGTTAAATGACGTTGGATTTTGTGGCTGTCCAAAGTCGAATGACGGAGTGCTCGTCTGGAACGTTGACCCAGTCGTTGGTTTCGTTTGCTGGCTTCCGAAATTAAACCCAAGGTCTGATGACCCGCCATTGACGTTCTGGTTTCCAAAGCCACTACCGCCCAGATTCATATCAAACCCTCCACCACTACTAGCACCGAAGTTGAACCCTCCTTTGTTAGAATCAGCTCCGTTGGATGCTGGCTCGAATTGCTTCGAAGCTCCTGGGTCTAAAATGTTCAAGAAATCAAAGTCGTTCCCACCTTTGCTTTCCTCCTTATGAGGCTTTTTCTTCACGTCATCGTCTGAGTCCACTAATTCAGCTTGATCCACTGTATCAGGGATTCCTTGATAATTCTATCATAAACAACAGCTTTAGAAGCACTTCTTAATAAACGCGGTTTACCTTTGATTGCTCTTCCTCGATTCTTCGTAGCATCGCTTGGACCGTGGAATAGTAAGCTTTAAATTCAGATTTACTAACGCTCTGGTCCACGAGCATCGGGATCATTGACGGCAGTATTTTCGAAGCGATTATCTAATGCAAGACTTATTAATAACCAAAAACGAGCAAATCTTACGTCAATTCCAATTATTGATGCCACGCCCTCGAAGATCTTCAGCACGGCCATGTTAATGGCTTGGTTGTTACCCATTTTCCTTACTTTTTCCAGCGTCGTCAGAATTTGGTCGTTGATCGTGGTTCTGTCAAATATCGTAAAGGTTTTCTGCAGAGTCAAAATGGCGGATTTTCGGACTTCGATGTTGTTATCGACGCATAACATGAGGATTCTTGGGAGGATTTTAGTCTTGATCTGGCTATATTCCAGCTTTTTGGTCAAAAACTCCACGTTCTTCAGCGCAGTGCGTTGCAGCTTGGCAACATTGCATTCGAAGCATTTAATTATCAGCGACACGAAAATATTATTCACGTCTTCAATGGTAATAAACTCGCTGATTAGCTTCAAATTCAGCACCAACAGATACAATGACTGGGCAGGCATCTCCTTCCCTTGGGCCAATGTCTTCGTGCTCGGCCAAATCAAATAATCGAAATCGTCTTTCTTAAAAGACAAGTTGTCCTTGTTCTCAAGGATCGAGATGTAGATAGGGATAATGCATGTACTGAGCTGAGGTGTCTTCATCAGGTTCGCTAGGATCGGTAATACCTTCTTTTTAATGAATTTCGGCTCGAATTTCAGCATGATTTTCTGCAGGCCTTTGAGGAACGCCTGTTGCTGCTGTATGTCGCGTTGGTAAAGCGTTTCGAGGTATTTTATCGTTTGGATAAGCGGGTCGTTAAAATAAGCCAACGAGGAGAAATCGCTGATCTTGCAGCGATTTGCCATGTCATATTTGATCATTCTGCTCACGATATGTCTCAGGCCATCAGGGATGAAGCTCAAGTCCTCTTTTTCGACGTATTTAATGCATTCTTTGTACCCTGTGTAGGAGCTCGCGTTGACTATATAAGGAGCCTTGGCATTCCCGTCCTTTGCGATTTTGAAAATTGAATAGAGAAGACAGCCCAACGAGAACATATCTGAGGCCAGAGAGCATTTGGCAGGGAATTCGACGAGTTCTGGGGCGGTAAAGGCGATGTTCGGTGTAACTTTCAGCTCGTGGGAAGCGTTGGCTTTGCTAGAGAAATCAACGAGCTGGCATTCAGCGACCTTCTCTGAGACGACTTGGGTGGAAAAAACGAAGCCGCTGAGCTTCCATTTGCCCGATGTGGTGAGATAGATGTTTTCAGGACTAATGCCGAGGTGGGCGGTCTTGATGTCGTTGTGGAGGAAGGAAATTGCTTCGATGAGGTCCATGAGGTGGAATTTGGTGTCCAGTTCGGTTGAATACACTTCCAATGAGCGTGAGCCATTTATTAGGTTCATAAGAGATGCATCGACCTGCTCTGTGACAAAAGCCATTGATTTTGGGTCTTCGACTAACGGCTCGATGATTCTAAGGATGCTGGGGTGGCGGTATTTTGCGAGTGAAGTCGCTTCACGACGAATACCAGCTAAATATTCCTCCCTTTGATTTTTCGGAAGTTTTTCCACGGCTTTCTTTGAGAAAGTAAACACGGTGACGGCCTGCTTGTCGCCGTCCGATTTGTGGCCTTGATACATGCTCCATGAGGAGTTCACACCTGCGAAGCCGATGGGGTCTTTTTCGATGGTGTAGCCTTTAATCAATTGGGTTCCCATTTCTTTTGTCTGTAATTAACTATTCAAAAACAAGTTTAATTCCAAATACGATGCTCCAACCCTATGGCACAATAACACACTGAGTTAAATATTTATTGCCAATTATTGTTGTACTAACTAACGATATGCTCACGTGTTTTTTCCTTCTTGCATTTCCATCAATGGCTGTATTGCTAGAATATGAGAGGGATTAGTTTCAAATTCCAGTGAAGAGGCGCTGCTTTTTCATGAGAAACTTGATTTTTCATTCAGGTTTAATCATAATGTACACATATATTTCCAGGCAAGCTTGTTGGAATGCAGCTACTAATAATGAATGCTATAAAAACAGACAAGGATCGTCTATAGCAAAGAGAAAAGTCTATTAAAGCCATCTCTTTCCGGGTTGTTCGCTCATTTACTATAGGTTCTGATGTATTGTAAGATCTCAGGTTTTTTTGTTATGAAGGTCAACAAATGAGCCATGAAGCGGCACTTCAGCAAAACAAATTCTATTAGCTCATTATTGTCTGAATTGTTGGATTTTCGTTATGTTTTACTTCTTAATGATTGACTATATACTATACTGATATGCTTTTATCCTTTGCTGAGACTGATTAAAATAAATCTTTGTCTGTATTAAATATTCTTAGGTCTTAAGGGCAAAATATTGCTTCTGTACTTAATAATCACCTCTCGTCATATCCCTTGAAAGTACCTCTGTCTTCATTAGATGAAGCAAACTGACATGGCTGAGTCTTTGAAAAGAAGGAGAATTAGAATTTAATAGCAATAATAGATCACTTTCATCAGGCGTGAATTCGCTATGAACTATCTTTTCAGCCTTAAGATCCACGATTTTGACCTTAGCGTCGTGAGAAGAAGTTGCAATTTTATCTCCGTTTGGATTCCATCTCACACAGGTGATTGATTCTGAGTAACAAATTATATTAATTGATGACTATTATTAGATGATGAACAGCAAGAAAAAATGGTGTCAAAAACAAATGAGAGATATCTTTCGCATGAGATTAATAAAAAAAAACCATCTGGTATTTACTCATATGAACAATCTCAATAGTTTTGACGATCTTTGACTAACGGCGGTCATAAATCTTAACAGCCTGGTCGTCTCCTCCTGACGCAAGCAAACTTCCATCATTCGGGCAAACGTCAATCGCATATGTCGTTGCTGCCAAGAAACAAATAAAAATGACAGAGTCTCCATTATTAATAAAGAATACTTTTATCTTCGAGCTGAATAGCACTTCCCAGAATAAGAGCTTTCTTCTCTACATTTCAAATATTCAGGTCTCTGTTCGTAAACTTAATGAACAGAAACGGGTCAAACATGTTCGTGCTCCATCGGCTATATCCGAAATGAGGCACTTCGCAAAGTAATCCATTGTTGCTGCGAGTTTTCCAGTGGGATCAAATTCAAAGGTCTCGACAGAAGCAACTATATTGCATTGGAAAAGAGAATTTTGCGATAAAGGCGGTAAAGGTATCTTGATATGCTTTATGTTGAAAGAGCCATTTAGACTTTCGACATAGTACACCAGCGTCGTTGAGGGAGGAAGGACTAGCATTGACCTTGAACAGATGATAGGCGATTTTCCCTCCAACAGGAATTGCTCCAAGAAGGCCTCTCCGTGGGTTACCATATCTCCATACCCTGTAACTATAGCGGGCCAATTTGAAAGCGCCTTATAAACCAATGATTACACCGATCGATTCCGCCGAAAGAATAAATCTCCTTCATTCTTTCTTTTTTCGAAATGTGAAATATCTTCATTTCAGCAGAATCTGAGGGGTTGTGCTGAAGAGACACCAAAAACCTGGTGTTAGGGATTTCTTTCAAATGAGTCCAACTGTTCAAAGTCTAACCAACTTTATAAATATGATTGGTATAATATCAAAATCAGTCTCTAATGTACTATATAATTGGCGGACTTGAGCTCCTTCAAAATTGAAAAGTTCCTGATTCCTCCGGACGTCAACAACACTGATCATGTTTTTCTTATTTGTGCAAAATGCAAGTAGTGGTTCTGGAACTTTGCGATCTAGAATCAAAAATACTCGGTTTCATGAAGGTGTTTAGTAAGAGGATAAAGTTTCAAAAAGATCTCATTTCGATGATTCGACTAAAATGTTTGGTCTTTGGCATTTAAATTAATTACCAGTGATATTGACTGCGATTTCATCTTCTTTGTTGTCCTTTCTTTGTTTGGACACTTCTTCTTCTCGCTTTTTAGATGCTTTCTTCATTAGTTAAGCTTTTTGAGATGAACGAAAAATTTATTTGTTTATTATTTTATAGGACTAATCTCTGATTTAAACAAGTAACTTGCGTCTTAATTCTATATGTATAAGACAATGTATTTGCAAAAGTTGGTTTTTCTGTAATAAATCTTAAATTTTAATGAGGGAAATGATCAGTATTTCTTTTTGTTCGTGGAAAATTCAATAGGTGACAGCTCTCCTTAGCTTTGTTGAGAACTAAACTTGGATGTTAAAATCTCCTTTCATAGCGATTCCAAGATATATTAGTTTGCAATTGCTTCGGATAATGGAAATATTTGTTTTTAAGGTCTTTGGTACACTAGTTTTTTATTTATTTATATAAATATTTAATCCCTTAACGCAACTTATCTGGATTGATGAACTGAGTATATTCAGATTATTGCACGTAAATCTGCAATTCATTACACTCTCTTAATTTGTTCTTAGTAAACAACTACGCTTCTACTGAATCTCGAAACATTCTATTCGATAGTTGGGTCTTTCTCTCTATCGAATAAGTAGACTTTCAGTTAAAAGGATAGTTTATAGCGAAGTTATATAAGAAGCAGAGGGATATAATCGCTCCATATAAAAAAAGAAAACATTCGCAAGGTAGTCAGAAATTAAACATATAAGCCAGGCTATTTTAACTCATAGAAATCGTTAATTTAAAACCAGAAATCTTGTTTTCGTCTGAAGATTGCCTTACCTAAAATCAATAAACTCGGTCCTACTGGTGATATCATTGTCTGATGTTGACAATTGATTGACTTTTCAAAAGCAAATATTTTAAATTTCGATTGGATTTATTTATGAGTGATTATAATTTTATAATCCAGAACGTCTCAAAATGCTTTGAAAAACGTAAATAGATTTAAGGAAGGAGATAAAGAGATATCTATATATGTATAATTTTATGTACTATTTAAGTCTTGTTCTTTCCGAACTCCCTCTTGAAATCTTGCAGAACCTTCGTAAGCGCGTCGTACCACTTCTTGCACTCAAGCTCGTTACCAGCTTGGACATGCAGCACTCTCTGTCCATCAGCCTCCATTGGGCCGTAAATCGAGAAGCAGGTCTTTGGATCAGGTTCTATCATAAAAAAGTCAGCAATACTATCAAACTAATGATATCTTACTCTTTCTAAAGAGACCACCATGCTTATCGAAAGCAGATTTTGCGTCATATCCCATTTGAAGAGATTTGATCTGATGGACTGTCAGTCTCCATTGTTGTTTAATTTCTGGCTTGTGAGGCCTCTTCGCAAGGATTTCTTTCAGATCGTTAGACATAAACATGTGCATTTCTTTGCAATGACCGTCCTTCTTGTAGAGCTTAATGATCTTACCAGCAATCAAGAAATTCTTGATTTCTTTGGTGACCAAAGGCCCGTCGGCTTTCTTCGAGATGTTGAAGTCGACTTCTTGAGGAATTTCAGATTTGTGAGGAGTGGTGAGGTGCTGGTAGGTCAATTTGCCTTCTGAAACAATTTGCTGATTGTCAGTGTTTTTAGGGTCTTCGTAGCAGTCCTTAACGACCTTCTCGGATTTGTTCTTCAGACAGAGTTGTCTGAGCTCTTCGCTGTGAAGTGCGATCGATGAGAGTCCTCTGAAGGCCTAAACACGAAAAAAAGAGCTCGTTTTATGCTTTTAGCCAAGGGAAATTTACGTTTCCGACGATTTTATGTTCGGATGTGTGGTTAATAATAACTTCGTTCAAGCACTCGATACCCTTGTCTCTGATGACGGCATCGATGTTTGATTGGAATCCGAGGAGATTGGCAATAACAAGCTAAGAAAGCAGGTTAGGATCTGGGATAAGAGGGGGGTTTTTACTGTTCCGTATTGAACGAGTTTCTCAGTGAAGATGTTGTCATTAATGCTTCTGATAACCTGGAAGGCTTTCTCGCAGATGCTAACAGTGGCTTCTTCTACATTAGAGAGCTTGGCGGTAACGTTCAAGAGCTCAGTGATGGATTCTGGGCTGTGAGGAGATCAGAGGGCTGTGGCGAAAGAGGCATTATTTACCTGAAGGTGGAATCAGCAAATGCTGTGTAGGCGACGTCGATGAAGCCGCTCATATAAACAATCTTGCACTTTGGCTTATCAGAGGCAATTCTGGCCAAGATCTTGAAGCATGGGAGAAGAATCTCCTCAACGTCACTCTGGCTGGAGATGAGTTGGATGACGCTCTGGTGTCCGCCGAGGTCGATGAACTGTTGATGGTTTTCTTGCACAGCGACGAGGTCTGACAAGATTTTCACGCATTTCTCCATCAATTCTGTTGAGAAGTCCTGCGATTTCAAAATTCTGAGAACGGCTTCAAGTCCATCCTTTTGAGCGACTTTCTGCGCGTGTTCTTTCGTCTTGATCAGATTACCAAGAGATTCAATAGCAGTGATAAGAAGGTCGGTGTTCAGTTCATGGGCTTTCACGCATCTGTTTTTAAAATCAGGTTAAAGCGTCTGGAGTTGTTAGAAAAGGCATTACGTGACAATGGCTTCGATGACGTTTTGCTCGATCATTTTGTCGACTTGGTCAGCGATATCTTCAATGGCCAAGTTACCGACGACGGCCAAGCAGAGCTTAACCAAATCGGCTTCTTGGGTGAAGGTCTGGAGGTATGTGGCCGCTGGTGGGATGAATCCGTACTTGACGATGGTAATGGCGTTATCTGTGAAGAGAGCCAAGTTACCGATTGCCCTTGGTTAAAAACATTATAACAATGGCTACTTAATATAAGAGATTACTTAAGGACTTGCTTGAGAACGCTTCTGTTATTAACCTTCGAGTAGTGGGAGAAGATAAGCACCAAGAGCTCAACAATTCCGATCTTTGCGAGTGCTTGCTTGTTCTCCATGCTCTTGAAAGCAAGGTTATTGAACAAAGTGGCAGCATTGCCCATCAATTTTGCTTGATCAAGTTCGCTGTGAATAAGGTTCTTGATGTGGTCCAAAGACTCAGATTGCAACACTCTCTTTGAGTTTTCTGGGTGATTCAGCACCAAGCTGCTGAAGGCGAAGCAGGTGTTGGTGTTAAGCTCCAAGCTGGTTGGGTACTTCTTGTTTCCTTTGGTGATAGTGCCAACAACTCCCTTTGTTCCGTACTCAGTCTGCATTCTCTCGCTGGTAGCGGTTCTTCCAACGAGATCAGTCAAAGCAATGAGCATTGGAAGATCATCGAGGTATCTCTCGAGGTTATCGAGCACGGCTTGCGCGCCGTTGTTCTTCTCGAAGTCATCGATGTCTCTGTCAGTGGCGATGAGACCAGAAAGCGTCTTGTTGGCTTTTTCAACGATGTCCTTATCTTCGCCGAAGTCTTTCAAGACGCCAATGCACTTAGCAATACTGTTCTTTTCAATGATCTTTTCTCTACCCTTATCAGTGCTGGAGAGTTTCTCCATCATATCAAGAGAGTCCAAAACAGCGGCTTGAGTGTGTTTCTCGATGCTGGAGAGCTCTGCAGTCTTGCCCTGAGCTTTCAGTTCAGCGACTTTCTTCTTGTGGGCTTGTTCGGTTTCAACCAAATTGGCGAGGACGACGCCCAAGACGAGTGGGTTTTCGATGATTTTCTCCTGAGTTTTTGGTTGTTCAGACAGTTTCTTGATGATAGAAACACAGCTCTTCTTCAAAGCTGGAGTGGAGGCCTTGGCATCAAGGAGCTCGACGCAGCTGTCAAGCATGCCATATTGAACAACCTTGTTTGCACCATCTTCTTTAGAAGCAAGGCCGTCAATAGCATCCACAATTTGCGTGCAAACGACGATTTCGCCTGGCTTTGCCTCGCCTTTCACGATCTTATCCTTCAATTCTTCGAGAGTATCAGCGAGCATGTCGAGTTGAGTGAGCAGTTCAGGGTTAGTCACGAATGGTGACTCGTCTTGACCGCCGACTTTGACTTCGATGAAGTCTTGTTCGCCGGTGTGAGGAGTCAAACCGAATTCTTCAGGTACAATACAATAGGACTGTCCGTCAGGCAATTCGATGATTTCTGATTCAGGAGGAACGACAATAGGGTCGCCGCCATAAGCAATAGGCTTGCCTTCAGGATTCACAATGACTCTAAGGCCATTTGGAAGCGGCATGAGCTTCGATCCTTTGGCAAGTGGGATGATCTTGCCATCGCTTCCTCTGAGCAATTCAGCGTTATGGGAAACAACGATGTTCTGGTCACCTACAGCGATGAGCTTTGAGGCAGGGTGAACGAGGATTGGCTCGCCTTCGGCGTTGGTGCAGGGCTCGCCGCTGTCATTCACGATGAGTCTCTCGCCGCCTTCAGCCTTGACGATAGTCGAGCCTTTTGGAACAACCACAGCGACTTTGTTCGCGCCACAGAGGACATCGACGCCAGGAACCAACAAGACCTGTTCTCCGTTTGAAAGCGCGATTAATTTGCTCTCAGGAGCAACGATCAGCGAGTTGCCGTTTTCATCGAGGAGTGGTTTACCATCACCTTCGACGACCATGTTCTGGCCTGAAGGAATCTGGACGAGGTTCGCTGTTTTTGAGAGGATGAGTGGCTTGTCATTGACTTTGTAGACGTTTGTGCCTTCATTGAGAATGATGCTTTCCTGGCCAACTTCCACGATCTTTGAGCCAGGGCACACGAGCAATGGCTTGTCATCGATGATAATATCTTCCTCGTGTTCATTGACGACTTTCTGTTCGCCAGCCTGTCCAGTCGTGATCTTAGAATGAAGTGGAACGGTGAGCGGTTCGCCGCCTTGTTTGGTAACGACTCCAACCTTCTTAGGGTTGATTGGATGAGAGTGCCCTGGAGTCAAAACAACAGCAATGTCCTCAGGAAGCAAGAGGACCTTAGATCCGTGAGGCACGATGATTGGTTGACCATCTTCGTTAAGAATAGGCTCTCCCTTGCTATCCGCAATCATTGGTTGTCCAGTCATTGGATGAACTGAAATTTCAGCATCTTTTTGTAGAATAACTGGCTTTTTGCTGACTCCGGTGAGGATATCAGATCCATGGGAAGCAATAACGTACTGAGAGTTAGGAACTTGGAGCAGTTTGGAGTTCGCAGGCATGAGGATCTGGTTGCCGTCTTCATCGATGATAGGTTGATTCTGTGCATTCACGATCTTTTGGGTTCCTTCAGGGCCTTTGATGACCTTGGCGTTCAGAGGAACGGTAATGGCGACATTTTTGCCAGTGAGAAGCGCGTCGGCGCCGACCGAAAGCACGATTTGCTTTCCGTCGGTAGTGGTGAAGATCTTGGAGCCAGGAGGGAGGATGAATGGTGTTTCTCCATCGGAGTGCGTGACGACGCTCTCGTTCTTGTCGACGAGCACGTAGTTTCCTTCAGCGTCGCGGAGAATTTGAGTTCCGTCTTCAACAACAAGCGCTCGATTATCGTCTCCGAGGATCACATCAGTGCCTTGGTTGACGATAATGTCCTTGCTTTCAGCACCCTCGATGATCTTCGATCCGCAAGGCACGATGATCTCTTTGCCGTCTTTATCGAGCGTTGGATTGCCGTTGCTATCGACGACTCTAAGAGTTCCGTCAGCTTGTTTGGCCAATTTTTGCTTTCGAGGAATCGCAATGACTTCGCTGTCTTTATTGGTAACAGGCTCAGGGCAGAGCGCGATCACGTAGCCTGGTTTGCCTTTGGAGCCTGGGATGATTCTCGCGCCTTGTGGCAGGATGACTGGAAGGCCGTCGACTCCAACGGCGATAGTACCATCAGGATTCACGATGAGATTGTGTCCTTCATTGTCAGTGAAGATCTCAGCGCCATCAACGACTTGTAAGATAGTTCCATCAGGTTCAAAGATCGCCTCGCAGTTTTGAGGAACCACGATGAGACCCTCATCAGGTCCCTCAGTGAGCTTCGTTCCAGCTGGAACGATGATTGTATTGCCGTTCTCGTCTTTGACAGGTTGTCCGGAGGCGTCGATGATGTGGCTAGCGCCAGCTCTACCAATCACTGCGAGCTTGGCGCCTTTTTTAATATCGATTGGGCGGCCTTGGCTGGCCTGAAGCAGGTCCTCAGGTTTCAATGAAGAAACCTCGGCTGAGGAGCCAGACTCGATCTTGTGTGTAGAAGGAACGATAACAACGCACGATCCGTCTTTTCCGAACTCAACGAGCTTCGAGCCCTCAGGCAAGCAGATCTTCTCGCCGCTAGCGTCAGTCATAGGGTTAGTGTCAGGTGGGTTAATAATCACCAAGCTTCCGTCAGCGTCTCTATGGATTTTCGCTCCTTTGGCGAGGACAACGGTGCCAACCTTTGCCACTCCAGCCTTTTCGCCGGTAAGCAATTCAGTTGCACCAGCAAGAACGATATTGGAGGAGTCAGGGAGATTCTCAAGGCGAGAGTTAGTTGGGAGGATGACAGGCTCGCCGTTTTCGTTCTTGATTTCTTTACCGTCTTCTCCCATGAGTTTCTTCTCACCGTTTTCGCCAATGACGACGGTAGTGCCTTTTGGGAGGATAGCGACTTTTCCAGTGGCGTCAGAAAGCGCTTCAGCGACTTCAGAAATGATCACGTTGACTCCATCAGGAGTGATGTCGATTCTGCTGTTAAGAGGTGTGACGACTGGCTTTCCGGTGCTGTCTTTGACAGGCTTGCCGTCGCCGTCGACAACGATATTATCTCCCTTGGAATCTTTGATAATCTTTGAGTTTTGAGGTACAACGACCACTTTTCCAGCGGCATCTTTAAGAGTATCGTATCCCTGGGTCGATAGGTAGTCGAAGCTGCCAGGGCCCTCAATGATCTTGGCTTGAGGAGAGACGATGAGTGCGCTTCCAGTAGAATCGTTGATAGGTTGACCATCAGGACCAACAACAGCCTTATTGCCGCTTGGATGGGCGACCAATTTGCTGCCCTTAGGAAGTTGAATTCCTTTGCCAGCAGCATCAGTCAGAAGCCCAGGAGCAGCGGTAAGAACCAAATAGCGGCCTTCAGGGTCCTTGATGATTTTGCTTCCAGGAGGAACAATGATCGGGTTGTTGAGACCGTCGGTCACGATGCGTTTCTCAGGAGTAATGATCATGTTTTCTCCCTTGTAGTTTGCGATGATTCTTGAGCCTTGTGGCACGACAACTAACTTGCCTTGTGGAGTTCTCAGGAAGTTAGCATCAGCCGTGACGACTACTGCGGATTCGCCTGGAGTTTCGAGGAGCTTGCCGCCGACAGGCACGATTATTGGCTTTCCATCAGGTCCGAGGACGTCTTTTCCGGCTTCATCGACAACTTTTTTCGCTCCAGCAGCACCGAAAGCAACAAGTTTAGCGTTCTTAGGGACTCCAACGCTTTTACCGTTAGCTGATGAGACAACGCCACCAGGGCAGTTCACAATGATCGCCTGGTTAGGGTCTGAGGTGGCGAGGATCTTGGCGCCTGTGGAAACGACCAATGGATGTCCAGTGGGTCCGACAATTGGATTTCCGTCAGGGCCGACGACGACGTTACGGCCTTGGTCATCAGTGACGATTCTCGCGTTCTGAGGCACGGTGATAGGCTTGCCACCTGGGGCATAGAGGACTTCAGAGTTTCCTGAGACAACGATGACCTTTCCTCCAACAGAGTCAGCCAGCTTGTATCCGGCTGGGATTTCAATGGGTTTTCCATCGGAATCAACAAGAGGATTTCCATTCCAGTTGACCACAATTGAATTGCCTCCTTTAGGGTCCTGTACGACCTTAGAGCCTTTAGCGAACTCGATGGCTTTGACAGTGCCAGCCATCACGAGCACGTCTTCGACGTCGTAAGGGCGAGCTCCAGCGAGAGCATCCATTTTCGGGTCGACGCGAGCGATTGGAACGGTGTTTTGTTGCTCTTCTTTTGGCACCTCGGCCTTTTTCTCTTTAGTGAGGACAGCGGCAGCGAGAATGACCTTTGGTTGCTCTTGGAAGTCTTTTTGAAGGTCTTTGAGAGAAGCTTCGGAGGCTTCGACCTTCTTAACGCTCTTCTCAGCTGCAGATTCGGTAGCTTTTGATTGCTCACCGGTGCTAAGCGAATGCTGAGCCACAGCGAGACCAGCAAGCGCCTTTTGGATATTTTGGCCTTTTTCTGCGCCGGTATCAGGCATTTCACCGTGATCGACCAGATGCTGGACGCTCTTAGCGAGGTTTTGAATGATATCGATCTTAGGGTAGAGGTCCGCGATGGCTTCTGAGGCGGCCTTGATAGATTCAAGGCTTTCTGTGTTCTCAAGGATTTTCTCCTTAGGAGTCGCTTTGAGCGAGTTCTGCGCGATTTTCAAGATCTCAACGCAGATAAGAGGGTTATCGATCTTCGTGCTGACAAGGTTGAGGAGGTCCTGGTACGAAGCAGACTCCTCGTTGAGTAAATCCATCTCTTTGGCGTACTTTGGCTGCTTGGAAAGCTCATCAAGCGCGAGCAAAGCGCTCTCAGTTGCTTGGTCAAGAGGATTGCTGCTACCTTTGATCTTCTTGAGTTTTGCGAGTTCATCAGGGTCGACTTGAGCCTCCTGCTCGCCGTAGGCGACAGAGAGTTGATGGAGGGTGCTAGAGATATCCTCATGACCCTTGGCTCTGATCAGCATTCTCGCAAGACCAGGATCTTTGGAAAAGTTCTTCAGCGATTTCATTGATAAATCAAGGACGTTGGTCAAATCTTCGCTGGCTGCAACCTTTTCAGGAGCGATCGAATTCACGGATTTCACGATGTTCAACAGCGCGGCAGGGGCTTCAGCATCGAGCATTGGGCTCTTGTCATGAGGAGTGTCAGAAAGAGCTTGGGTGAACTCGAGAATGGCTTCAATAGCGTCTTTTTGGGCAACTGCCTTAGGATCATTTGGTTTCTTACCCCAATCTTCATTGAGCTCGATTTTCTTCAAGACAGCGTAGAACTGAGGGAGGATGTTTTTCTTTTTGATCTTCTCGAAGCCGTCAGGGTGCTTGATGACCGCTGAGAAGAATCTCGCTGAGCTAGCGAGCGCATGGAGCGCTTTTGGATCATTCAAGATATCAGATAATTCAGCATTCTTTGGCTGGTTCGCCTGGAGGTACTCAGCAGCGATTTCAACAGCGCCTTTTTCGACCAACGCTTTGCCCACACCATCGTAGGTCTGTGCGACCTCGGTCAATGCCTCCATGGCCTTGTCAACCGTTTCTGGGTCGTAAGCATGGTTGTTCTCAAGAGTAGTTGGATCGACGATTTTCACGATTTTATCGAGTGCTTGAGCGTTGTTTTTAAGCAATACCTTGGAAAGTTTATCAGCTTCTTTCTTTTCAGCAGGCATTTCGACGCCAGTTTGAGGGTCAAGGGACTTCTTAGTCGCGACTTTGATCGAAGCGATGTTTTTCACGGTCTCAAGGACGATATCGGCCAATTGGCCTGACTCCACGGAAGTGTAGTTGGGGTTTTCAACGAGGAGTTCCTGGACAAGCACTTGAGGAATATCAGAGTTTCTGAGATCATCACGAGTGTCTTCCTCGGATCTTTGCGCGAGTCTCGACACGAGAAGGAGCTGAGAAGCCATCAGCTGAGGAGCAGCGACTGTTTTAGCCATGCTCTTCTCCATTGCTTGCACAAGAGTGGTGTAATTTTCAGTTCCATCCTCCGATGGCTTAGTCGCCATTAAGTTAGAGAGGTAAAGGTTCGCGCTCTGGAAAGCTTCAACGGACTCTTGATTATCAGTGTCAAGCGCATCAGCGATTTCGTTGACTTGTTCGGCGACCTGATCGATCAGCTGAGACGCGCCGAGGTTCTCAAGGATGATTCCGGCCTCTCGCTTGATGGCCACGTTAGTTGGGAAGCGATTGATCGCGCCCATTACTTTATCAACAGCCTCATTCTCACTCAAAATTTCAGCGAGAGCTGCGTTTTTCGAGGCCTTGGCAATGCAGCTGAGAATGCCTTGGACGACGTCACTGTCGTTGGTGGTTTCGACGGCATTCATGATTTCAAGGAGATTGTCCTTATTGAGGATCGCCTCGAACTTGGCTGGGTCAATGAGGAGCGAGTTAAGGATAGCGACGGAAGACGAAGCCAGGTCTTCGGTGGTGATAGGAGCGTCCTGAGAGATCTGTTTCTTTGGAAGATGCTTGAGGTTGATTTCGTAGGTAGGCACGTAGTCAGAGGAGGCCTGGTTGAGGTTGGATTTGAAGGCAGCGTTGTGTTTCTTGAGGACTCCGACGGCGATGTCAACTGCACCTTCATCGATAAGTTTCACTGAGTTCTGTGGCATTTTTGAAAGGGTAGAGAGCGTTTGGAGGTTCTGGTGGGCGATGTTGTTGCTTTCTTCTTCGTTTTCGTTGTCCTTGAGCATGGTTCTTGTGTCTTTCACCAGAGTTTTGATGAAGGCTTTCTGGCCGACTTTAGCTGCGATATCAGGAGATGCTTGAGAAAGAGTCATCAAGCATCTATTGGCATTGCCACTGATCTCAGCTTGGTCCTTGTAATGCTCAATGAGCGCAGTCAACGCAGGTGCAACGTCTTTCTTGATAGCTTTCTGAACAGCGGCGTCTCTGACGACTGGGTTCGAGAGAAGCTCATTGAGTGTGGAAAGCGCAGCGACGGCGATTTCTTCTGAGGAGCTACGATTTTTAAGTGTGTCGACAATAGCTTCGACCAAGCCCTCAGCGACGAGGGTCTTTGGAATCTCAGATTTCCTAACAGCTGGGTTAGCAAGGACTTTCTTTAACACTCCAAGACTTGAGTTCATGAGTCTGTCATGAGTGACGAGAACTCCCTTATCAGCGAGCTCTTCCTCAGAGAATTTGGACTCTTGGACAATGACGTTAAGAAGCAGAGCTTGGGCTCCTTCTTGGGTGATTGGAGTGATATTTCTATCAACGATGGCAAGATCAGCGAGGACTTCGACGGTTCCGGCGAGCGCGTCTTGGTCTTTATCCATTGAAATCGCAGAGGACTTCTTCACTTCTTCAAGAAGACCTTTAATGTCCTTTTGAATTGACTGAGCAGCATCCTCAGTCTGGATCTTTGAGAGTTTCTCAAGGAGAGGGGCAGCAGCCTCCTGGATCTCCTTCTCGTTACGGTTTCTCGCAACATAGCTCATAACAGCCTGTTGTCCCTCTGTGTTATAGATTTAATACACACGGTTGAACAAAAATAGAGCATTACTTTGATTCGCAAGGAGAGTCAACGCTTCCTTGTTCGTGGCGAGCTTATTCAGAATCTGGAGCGACTGAACTGCAGTCTTCTTAGATGGAAGGTTGCCGGTTTCGAGTCTCGAGAGGATTTGTCTTGAACCTCCGAGCTTGAGGATCATGTTGGCGAACTCAGGGGAGATCTGGCTCGCTTTATCAAGGAGTTCAAGGCATCGAATTTGAATTTCCTCGTTATCAGCGTATTTTGTCATGTTCTTGATTGTCGCCTCGAGGATTTTCTCCATGACGGGCTTGTTGCCGATCTTTTCGACACCAAGGAAGGTTCCGTTCTAATTAATATAATGAGATTACGTAAGGATGATCAAGAGGATGATAAATTACCTTTTCTAATTCGACAATATTTCCTTTAATCGACAAATTCTTGCCTAAACTTCTAAGCGCAAGGATAACTGGAATTGGCTCGTCATTCTGCTCCAACACCGAAACAAAGAACTCGACGGTGTCTTTGCCGATGCCTTTGTGGGTGTAGAGACCTTTGGAGTTCTCTTTGTTGTTCAAATCGGAGAGGTTATCGTAGAACTTGATGAGGGAGCTCAGAACTGGGGTCTTTGCTTCGCAGTCAGGAAGCGTTTGAACTTTCTTCGCTAGTTCAGCGGCTTGGTTATGAACGTCCTCCTTGAGGATGGACTCACCGAGGCCTGGAATCAAGCTCAGGCAGGCAGCAGTGTTCAATTTCGATTCGAGAGTCGCGATTTGTCCAGCGTCGGTCTTTTTAGAAAGGCCTTTTCCGATTTCGCTCATTGTGGCTTTGACTTTGTTAATTTCAGCTGGATCAGCGATTTTTGAAAGAATTTCCACAGAAGCGTCTTTCAAGTCCTGCTCTTGCTTCGACGTCAAGATTTGCTCCGTCGCAGCCTTCTCGTCTTCAGCGAGGTCAACATCCTTGATGTCGTCGCCTCCCTCAACTTCTGTAGTGACGGCAACTTTGCCTTTTTCAACGGATTTCCCGCTCAAAATTTCCACAACGGCTTCCATTGCATTCGCCTTCTTAAGCACTGGGAGCGCGGCCTCGTTCTTCGCCAAGTTTTGGACCATACCAACGGCGTTGACTCCGGCTTTTTTCCATTCAGGGTGCTTTTTGGTCAGTTCCTTCATGTGGTCGACGGCGCCAGCGTCCACGATGTGTTGTGGTCCACTCTTGTGGGTGGAAATGTGGTCAAGTGCTCTGAAGCCTTGCTCTTGGATTTTTCTGTTTTCGAAGAAAGCTCTCATCTGGCTGACCAATCCCTTCGCAGCGCCAGTGTTGATGAGTTCATCGCGAGCAGAAGACTCAGCAGCAGCCTGGCCGACGAACGCGCAGACTGATTCAGCGAGTTTCTCGTCCTTTGGGAACATTTCACATGCCTTGCAAAGTTTGGCAAGGCAACCCTTGTTAACCGCGATTTTGATGTTTGCTTCATTAATGCAGAGTTTCTGGAGGGTATCCGAGCAAGATCGTAAGACCTCAGCATCAGGGATATCGCAGGCTTTCGCGATGGCGTCAATACCGCCTTGACTGATGATGTCTTGAGCTTGTTTATAGTCCATCTCAGCGATACGTCCAAGCGCCGTTGTGCAGTTTCTAATAAGTTCGTAGTTTTCAGCCCCGCCTGACTTAGCGTTTTTCTCAAGGATAGCAATCAAGTCCGTGACGATTCCTTTCTTCACGGCTTCTTCCATCATATCATCGACGAGGACCAAACTGGCAAGGACTGACATTTGAGCTGTGTTTCCGGATCTCACTGCGGCGATAGCCTTGTCGAGATCGTTCTTGGTGGAGATTTTGCTGAGCATTCCTGAGGCCAAATTAACAATTTGTTTCTCGCCAGGGTGTTTTTCAAGGACTTTAACGACAGCGTTCATGGTCTCGCCGCTTTCCTTCATAACGGCAACAGCTTCCTTTGTTTTGGTGAGATTTCCCAAGGTTCTCAGACCTCCTTGGATGACAATAGGATCATCGGGCTTTTTGTTAAACATCGCGATGAGGTGTTGAATTCCTCCGGTCTTAACCATGACCGCTCTACCGGTCGGGTTGGCTGGGTTGAGGGGTAAGACAGCGGTTTTATCAGGAAAACTTACAGGAGATTCTCTCAAGAGTCTGAATAGCTTGCTTAACGACGCTAGGCTTAGCTTTCTCCTGCCCAGCGACGTTGAGACAGAGGTCGATACCACCTTGTTCAGCGATTGCAGCGCAATTGGATGGGTTGACTCCGAGGATACCCAACAATGTAATCATTAACTTTTTTTGGGGGGAAATGTTAGCCGGATGACTAGGAAGACCGCTTTACTTTCTGAGTAGAGGAGGATTTCTCAGCTTTGTGGTTGAAAGCATTAACCAGAGCCTCGACGACGCCGTCTTCGACGAACTTTTTGGCTTTGTCCTCATCAGTGAATTTGCCTTCTCCGACAATACCGAGCAGACATTTAGTCGCGGCCTAAGTCGATGATTAGTCGAATTGAGAGTGCTTGGAGCTTTACGTTTAACACGGTGTCGCTTCCAATATGGTTCTTAAGCGCTGCGATAAGTGGAAGATGTCCCTTTTCTAACCAATAGCTTTGAGACTGTGAGGAAAAGCAGAAATACCTGTGAAGACGTAGTGAGCGTTATCTCTGTGTTTAGTGTTCGGAGGATGTACCAAAGCCGTCAAAGTGTTAACCGAGAAAACCAAAAGCCTTGCGAATTTTGGATTTTGATTGATGGCTTGCATCGCCGAATCGCAAGCTGGGTCTGGTTTCCCAAACTGCATAGCTTATTTAACGGATTATGCGAGGAAAGAGAGGGTCAGACTTACTATGGAAGGTTGGCTTTTTACTCATGGAAAAAGATTTCTCTTTGAAATTTTTCGCGAGTATTAAGAAATTATAAAATATTAGATGAGTTGTCCTTTAAAGGAAGGCTTTAAAAGATTTATCCGAAATATTTAATAACTGTTTCTGTTCTTAACTGAAAATTTCCGCAGCATATCTTTGATTGTAGCCCTCGATGAAGGGTCAGCCGCTGTGTTTTTTCAATTGAGTTTTTTGGTCGATGAAAAAAGAGCACGTAATTAGAAAATAATTGAGGACATTGGTTGAGAAATAGCTCATTGATTTCGGTTGTATTGTGGAGACAGCACCCACGTGATAAGGGAGTGGTGCTTAAAGTGATAGTCGAGGTGGGAGGGCATTAAACACCAAAAAAGTTGGAGGATATGCGTGGGGTTATGTAGTTCATTAAATTTAATTCGTTAAATAAGATTCATTGAAAGACTCATCGGATATTAGCCGAAGAAAAAAATCGCATCGGCTGCATTATCGACGGAAGCCCTGCCTTCTAAAGCAAAGAGAAATAAAAATTAAATCCGAGCGAATGGTGCTAATTTTATCTCCTTTCAAGACAAGGCGCTGGAAGACATTCTGGCTGTGTATTGCTAGTTTTTTTTTAGTAATTCAGACTCGCTCAGTGACATCTCGTTGGAAATACGGTGTATTGATATCAACACGCCAATCTCCGACATATTCTGATGATCAATCCTAAAAATCTAATGCGGAAATGCAATCTTAGCTAAAAAATGCAAAATATACTACAATTCAATATCATCTCTCATAATTCTGATTGAATATCGTTATAACTGCATGCTATCACCTCCTTACTACATTACTAAACTATCTATTGTTTCAGTTGTGATTCCATTGATGTTTTACGTTCTATTCTTTCCTTATCTAGCCTGAATTTGATATATAGTCTCATTCTGGTCTATTCTCCTCACTAGAAAACTCCTATTTTCATCCTAGTCCTCTCAGAAATATATAAAGCATCAGCATCAGTCTTTCTTTTTTGGAAAAAAAGCAATTTCGTATTTGAGTTCAATGAAATATATCTCGAAGACCTCTAATTAAAAACTCAAAAGCACGATATTTTACTTATAGCGTATTAGTCACTCAATAAGTCATAGCAATTGAATTTTCAATAAAAAACGATTTTGCTAATTGTCGATGATGGATACCAGCAAAGATCCTTTCATTCACTACACGGAACTCCTGACAGCTTCCTTCGATAAGATAAATCGAGCTCTGCCGAAGAAATACAAAGAAATCAAAGAAATTCTAACAAAATTGACTGGTTAGAATCTTAACTCACCGTTCCCTCTTCAAACTAATTCATCTAAATCCACTAGAGCAACTCAAAGCTGACACCGCACTCAATTACAATGCTAACAAATACTTTGTGCTATACAAACTTTGCATTGAGACCAAAAACACCAAGCTTATCGAATTATCTCTTTATTATATCCAGGTTTCACTCCTCTAATGCAACGCCAGTCTCATTCATGCATTAGAAACTGATAGCGTATGGGTACATGGACGGGAACTGCAAAGATGACACTTTTTACATTCATATTGAAGAATATGTGGGGCAGGATAAAGATAAAATTCCAGATAAAAAACGAAAGCTCATCGATGCGATTGTGGAGAGCGTTTGTCAAACAAACTATGAGAAGGAGGAAAGCATTCAATTGCAAGTTATGAAAGTATGTATTGTCCACTTAACCACGTGTAAATTGATCTTCTTTTAGGTGCTGCTTACTATCCTAACGAGTCTTAAGGCCGAAATACATGATAGAAGCCTGCTGCACGCTTTTCGGACGTTTTATCAGATAAATATCAGTAAATTCCGCATCATTTTGCCTGAAGCCATTGTGATTAGCGAGTAAAAACTCCGTGAATCAGACGACCGCTCGAGCCGCGTTGAACCAATTGGTTAATCTGGTGTTCCAGAGAATGGAGGAGTATAATTTTGGCAATGAAGAGTGGAGAAAAGCGCAGGCGCAGAAGAAATTAGAGAAAAATGGCGCTGGGATGTCTGGCTTATCGCCTCGATTGAAAAGTGAGATTCAGAAGGACCAGTCACAGTTTATGGGGTCCCAAGATGACTCTTCTGTTCAGATCGAAACCGGCACGACCCCAGTCGACGGGAGTGCGCTTCTAAAAACAGGGCGTTCGACCGCTCCGCCGAGATTATTTGACTCTTTTTCCCCGTTGAATCGAGAAAGTTATGGGTTTGGCGAAACCTCCGCAGCGAAATGCAAGCTAACTGATTTAGGCGTTAGAATCGACAGCTATATCACGAGCACAGTGCAGCATTTGGTTGATGATGTGGTGCTCTATGACGCAAAGGTAAAAATCGTGAAGAAACTAGCGGAGACAGACCCGAATAAAGACAAAGAGAGGTTGGCTGAGGAATTAAGCAGCATTCCCTTGAGAAGTGTGCCACTTGCGCTGAGCCCTGATGATCCCAAATACCGGCGAGTTATTGAAACTCAAGCCGAGAATGAGAAAGGACAAAAAGCTGGATTGTTTGGCTGGTAACTAATTATGATAGAGGCGGTTGTAATGAGATGTTCTCAGGTGCTTTGTCTGTAGAAATCCAGCGGATTTGTATTGCAAGGATTCCCGCGTGCCAATTTGTTCGATTGATTGCAAAACCAAGCATCTGGATGAGATTGACGATATTTACAGCTTTCAGACAGGCACACCGAGCGAAACCCGACGGGTCAACGTCTATCTCAACGACGCTGTTCAGCTGTTTAAACTGATCTGCAAAATGTCCACCAGAGATGAAAATCCGTAATTCCACGTGCTTTAGTGGCATCTTATTATAAATTTTGATAGACAATATGGCCTTAAGAGCAAGATACTAGTCTTAGAGCTCCTCCGAGGGTTGCTTGAGGCTCCAGGGCCAACTTTCCTCGCGAGAAACGAGTTCGCTTATGTTATCAAGGATTATCTCTGTGAGAGTCTGCTGAAGAATTCCGTCAGCGCAGATCGTCCCGTGGTCACTTTGAGTCTGGGTATCTTCGTCTGTTTGGTACTGAGATCGATAGCGTTGTAGATTTATCTGGTTTTTGGGATAGGTAAACCACTTCAGACATCATTTGAAGCAGGAGATCGCAGTGTTTATCGACGGAGTGTTTTTAAAAATGCTTGAAAGTGGAAACAGCACGTATTACCACCGGCTGCTAGCATTGCAGGTTATTTACAAGATGTCTCAGAGAGCGATAAATATGATCGAATTTTACGTGAATTACGATTGCGATGCGCAGTATACCACTATTGTTGAGAGAATAATGGAGTTTTTGAGTAAGTGGCTGATTGCAGAGCAAATTAAATAACTATTTTCATCTTTCCAGGCAAGATTTCTCAAGGGAAATACTCAAAAACGGAATACAACAATGTCATTCAACCCGTTCAGGAATACAACCTCAAGACATTGGCGTTGGAGTCGATGGTTTCGTTCTGTAAATCGCTCGTGAGATTTGCAGATGAGGTCGACAATCGCAGTAGAGCGAGCAAAACAACCTTCATCAACGAGGCTTTGGCGCAGAACCAAACACTTATCGCTGACATGAACGATGGGAACCAAGAAGACAGTGAGTTGGCCGGTGACGAAGGGAAAGATGACTTGAACGAGCAACTCGTCAAAACGCGGAAGATGAAGGTTGAGATTCAGCGAACGATCCTGAAATTTAATATAAAGCCGAAAGTTGGGTTAAAATACATCTTCACTCTTGGCTATTTGAAAGAAGAGTAATAGCTGCCTCAGAATTATTTGAAATTCATGTGATTTTTTTCAATTGTTACAGCGCGAAGGAAGTCGGACATTTCCTTATGAAATACCATAAAAACATATCAAAAGAAACCCTCGGAGACTATTTCGGCGACGAAAGTCACTTTAATATCGCGGTAAGGTTGGCTGTTATTGTCTCTTCTTAGCCTTTGACCTTGTGGCAGGTGCTTGAAGCGTTTACGGACCTGATTTCGTTTAAGAAAATGAGCATTGATGAAGCAATGAAGCATTTCCTTACGTATTTCGACCTGCCTGGCGAAGCGCAGAAGGTGGATAGAATCGTGCAAGTTTTTGCTAGGAAATACATCCACGATAACCCCAACACTGTCTATAAGTCATCAACGGCTGCCTACACGCTCTCTTACCTCTTGATGATGCTTCAAACCTCCATCCACAACCCGCAAGTCACAGAAAAAATGACATTAGCACAATTTGTTGACTTGGCTCGAGGACTCAACGATGGAGAAAATATCCCTGTGGATACCTTAAACGGCATTTATGCGAGAGTCCTTAAGGCGCCTCTTGCCATCCCTTCCTCTCAGCGCGCGAAGCAAAACCTGTAACTTGTTTCTACGTATGAGAACACGAGTAATCTCCCTTTCGATAGACTGGAAAGCACTCAAGCAAGTGTAAAGAAAAAGCAAGATTTGTTTATCAGAGAGTCTCAAAACATGATCCAAAAAGGCAAAGAGCAAATCAAGAAAGGCCAATTGAGCACCTTCATCAGAGTACAAACCGCTGAGTGCATTCAGCCTTTGTTCGGAATCATGTGGAGTCCTCTCCTCGCCAGTTTCAGTGTGCTTTTAGAGCAGAATGACGACCCAAAAATCATTCAACTTTGTCTGGAAGGATATGTGCTAAGTATCAATCTCTCAGGTAGATACGGGCTTGAAACCGAGCGCGATACCTTCGTTACCAGTCTTTATAACTTCACGGGCTTGAAGAAAGGTTACAGGTGAGAGACGTTACTGTGATAAGGCTTATTTAACGCGTGTTATATAGTTCAACGTTTAAGGAAATTAAAGAAAAACACCTAAGAGCCATCAAATCGATTTTACAAGTGGGCAGCAATCAAGGAAACAACTTGAGGTCGAGCTGGGGACAAATCATCGAGTGCATGAGCAGGATCGATCACTTCTTGAACTTAAACACCACTCTAAAACGAGACTCGAGCAATCCTCTGAAAAGAGAATCGAGCAAAGAGGCAGACGCCGCGGCAAATAGCGAAGCAGCCATCGGAGACCTGATTCGAGCTACGATAGACCCGAACCTCCTTGATTTAGTTTTTAGCAAGTCAAGTCTTTTCAACGCTGATGAAATCATCGCGTTTATCTCTTGCTTATGTCGTGTTTCTCAGTAATTTCGCATTGAGATAACAGCCATTTTACACGTGTTTAGGGAAGAGCTCAAGGAAGCGACCCCGCGGACGTATTGCCTGCAGAAGATCGTCGAAGTCGCTGAGTATAACATGAATCGCGTCAAATTTGTCTGGCAGAAGATTTGGAATATCATGCAAGAGCATTTCAGCAAGGTCGGCTGTCATCATGTGCTCTCAATCAGCATGTTTGCTGTGGACTCGCTGAAGCAACTCGCGTTGAAATTTTTAAAGGTATTCTTGATACGTTCTTAATGAGTAAGAGTGTCCAATGCTGTAATAGATAGAAGAGCTTGCGAGTTTCGATTTCCAGAAGGAGTTCTTGAAGCCTTTCGAGACGATATTCATTAACTATACCGGAGAGTCAACCGAAATTAAAGAGCTGATTCTCACATGCATTGACCACATCATCTCTCACTCCTTCAAGAAAATTAAATCAGGCTGGAAGTAAGTCCTCGCTCTCTTCTATGTCTTAATACGTCGTTAAGGATTATCTTCGATGTGCTTGGTTACAGCGCTGATTCTGACAAGCCAGTCCTTGTGGAGACAGCTTTTAACGTATATTGATCATAGCAAATTCTGTTCTGATAAGGCTTTATAGATCGTTCAAAAACACTTTTCAAATGACTTGTCACCGATAAGAGACAACCTCCTCGACTATATGCACGTGCTGCTCAAATTCATGCAATGCCGTGTGGAGAAAATTTCCTTTAGCGCTGTGACGCTCATTCAGCAGTGCATTAGTTCTCTCGTTCAGGCCCACGATAATAAAAAGGAACCAGCCATCTCGCTTGTCAATTTGAATTCGGAATCGCCAACGAGTTCTCCCTTGACCAAGCCAAAATCTATCCCTGAAGACCTTGATGCCTACCTCGATGAACCAGAAGAAGGGGAAATTACTACTTATTATGGACTTACGGAAGGTATTCATGCTTAATGTTGAGGCCTGTGCGTCTTACAAGTTATTATTTAGAATCCTGGCTCACCTTGCTTGGAAAGTTAGCGACGATGGCGTCAGACCCCAGGTCGAAGATCGCTAGCACGAGTTTGCAGACGCTGTATACGGTTCTCAAGGAGAACGGAGGGGTTTTCACGCATGATTTCTGGCAGATGATTATGAGCAGCGTCATTAAGCTACTTTTCGATGAAATCCAGTTTTCGTTCCAGTCGAGGAAGTACGGCAGCAAGGACCAGTCCTTTGAGTTTTTCAAGCAAAACTGCAAGCTGGCGTACACTCGCGTGATTGATATATTCAAGACGCATTATTTCAAGTTGAAAGCCTTCACGCCGGAGTTTTTCAACATTTTGGTCATTTCAATGCAAAACCCTAATGAAGTAGATAATTATCTCATTATATTGAGTGTACTGATCATTACTGTCGCATTAGTTCCTCCCAAAGATCAGTATCGATGCGTTTAAGAATTTCTTAAACACTGTTTCTCATTTCTACAACGAGAAAGATTGGGATATTGTCATCGAGACAATCGAGAAAATTTACGCGACGACTGTTCCGAATCAGGTACCTGACTACAAATAATCATCAAATAGTAATTGGATGATGATGATAGCTGCTTGAAGCGAAAGACTCTGAGATTTTTCAGAGTGCTAACGAAACAGTAATTCCTTTATTTTAGACTTAGTTAACACTTTTATATATAATTTAGAAAACGCTTGTGAGTATTACATTCAACTATGATGAAGCAGTCACCAAATGTGTGGTACAA
>ENA-UOUE01000656-UOUE01000656.1-compost-metagenome-genome-assembly--contig:-NODE-656-length-27179-cov-9.562136_pt1 | contig 27179 bp, 10 predicted proteins | sample MGYA00238146_ERZ747223 | MGnify/ENA primary metagenome ERZ747223 (study PRJEB28781, sample SAMN06268865) | compost metagenome | isolation source: single cell | place: USA: California, Emeryville, Joint...
TGCTCTCGGTTATGTTACATTTTGGAGTTATTTCTCATTCTCTTAATAATATTCGCTATTGTATAGAAATTGCGCCTCAGCAACTACTTTCATAATTTTCATATGGAAAAAATATGACTAGCGTGATCGACGTTAGCACGAAAGAAGAATATGCCAAATTTGAAGGAGCTCAGACCACCAATACGATAGGTACACTGAACTTCTGCAATGAGATTAAAAATGAATTTTTTTTTTTTCTTTATTCATCAAGCTAACAGCTGGACTCATGTAAAGGAGATTCCAAACACCAAGTTAGTGGTCTCTCAACATCATCGTTGGAACACTTCTGCAAAGATGGAAATATTTGACCTCTCCAAGAAAGGCCGAGCGATGAAAATTTACTCTTTTGAGGAAATTAGAGGGGCGTAACTGTTAAATTATTTTGTTTAGGTTCCACAAAAATAATCTTTTTTATCTTGAATTTTTTTCAATCATCTCTCATATTGATTTTCTACCTCAGACACTGACCATGGTGATGTGGCATACAATCCGAGGAGAAGCATTCTTTGCACCATATCTCTGGAAAAAAGCATAGTTTATCATCTATTCAAACTCGATATTCACTCATCAACAGTGAGCAATCTCATCAGACTTTGTCAAAAGTCGAAATGGCATCCCACTATAGCACGTCTATCCGTGATTAAACACTTTTATTCTTGATACCTCGACTTTTGATTCGAAAATTACATTGCTAGTCAGGATATTGATGCGAATGGGAAGATTATTGCTACAATTGATCGATATGGAGTGTGTCTAATAGCTGACATAGACACCAGTGAGCCCCGGTTGGATGTGAACACGAAATCGAACGCAGGTAGCGTTCTTCTCTCTTTCTCTCCAAAGTGTTTCTTTTTCTCGTTCTCCTAAGCAATTCATTCGATATATGAATAAGCGTCCACATAAGCATAAAATTTACTATACGCATGTGGCCGATGTAGATGGAGCGTCAACGATGGAGAGCGTTCCCTCTATGTAAAATATGGTGGGAATCAACTCAATATTCTTGACGTTGAGAAGAAAATTCCTGCATGGAAGAATTCTCTTAGAATTGAAAAAGAAGGTAATTACAGTGGGTCGCATTTGTTCCCCTTTTTTTCCAATTGAAGAATCATATCTGATTGGAATAATTGCCTCTTTGTCTTTGGAATTTTATTCTTCACCTTCATTCTACTATTATCTTCCCTTTTTTCGTTGATGATCTCGCCTCTATCCGCTTCGATATTCATCAATGATAATCTCATTGTAGAGTGCACCTACTACCCAATTGACGGAAATTTGCTCGCATCATGTGGCTGTGATGGCAATATCAAGATTTACGATCGGAGACAGTCGCAGATTGTTAAAATTTTTGATAGGATTCACACAGGTAAGTCATTTTTTTAGAATTATTCAATTATCCTGGAAACTTATATGGTCGATTTCTTTGTGTGCACCTAGACTCCATATATTGTGTTATTGTGTGCGTTGGAATCCAAGTGGAGAATTGCTCGGAAGCGGTGGATATGATAGAACTGCAAAATTGGTAGATTTCAAGACCGGGAAAGTTATCCATTGTGCAAATGTCTTGATGGAAGTATTGATGAATCATTAGTTTCCTAGCCTCATTACTTGAACCCAAGTGTTTATCAGGTCAGTTTGCTTCTAGACGAGAAAATTATTGTATCCATCGATATACTGCTAGCTGTCTGTTCTCGTTCTTGAGCGCCATCTGAATTCTATTTTGAGCTTAAGCTCATTATATCATTCAGCTTCTTCTCAGATTTAAAACGTTAGTAGATGACAACCATTTCATATCGATAAAACAAATAAATCAAGAAAAAATATATTCTCTTATTTATAAAAAGAAGTTTACTATGTTCTGAGTAAGCAAACTTATTTTAAATTTTCCTGAAATCAGGCTGAAGAGAGGTAGCTAAAACCGATTTTATGAATAAATCAAAAGATAATTTACCATTGAAAAGCCTCAGCTAGTTCAAGATGATAATAATCTTCTGAGCATTCTCGAAAATTGATTTTCTTGAAATGTTATAAGCGTTGGATATAATATAGCATTCCTCAAATTTATTTGGAAAAATATGATTTTAGGAAGTTTGGTGAGGATAAGTTTTTAAAAGCAGCAACTCAAAAGCAATTACCCATCCCATATCGGCTAAGATAACTCTCATTATTTTTCGGCGAAAAATAGCGAGAAGAGTTCGTTCGCTACATGTTCGACATGAAAATAGTAAATAATCGAAGATTATCTCAAATGTTATGAAACCTTTATCGCAGCAAAGGAAAACCTGACAATTCTGCTTTTGATGCGGAAAGGAGAGGTTAATAGCTAACTTAAGTATAGTGCTATCGTTACCTGCCTTTTGCCACTTTTTTCCCAGCGTGTTCAATCATTAATTAGGCGAATAATCTCATGAATTAAATAAATTTCATTCCACATAGATCTCAAATACTCAATGCAAAAAGAAGGTAATGACCATGAATTATCAAACCCGCATAAATTCGTCGAACGAATAGATCTCTCATCTCTTGGTAATTTATCAATGATGTGCTTTTTTGTAGCTTTTTACCATGGTTATGAGCCATGCGCGCTTCTCCTTTGAAATCTTTTCATTTTTCTGAAAATTGAGTTTGGACACTCTCAATCACTTAATTCATTTAATTGATAAGAATCGATGCCTTCCAATATGCTTCTCTGGAGCCATCAAGACACTAACACCGTCAGTGTCCTAAATCTCAATGAAATGCAGCCATACACTCTCTGTCAAGGAACGCAACTCAGAAATTCTGGTAGTAACTCAAAATTTTGAGTCTCTCTCTCTTACATTTGTAGATCTGCCTAAAACGAGCCATCTTAAAGAGATTCCAAACTCAAGACTTATAGTATCGCTGCAACATTCCGAGCATTCTGCCAATATGGAAATATATTATCTTCCCAAAGAAGGAGAAGCCAAGAAAATTTACTCTCTTGGAGAAGTTTTTGGAAGTAATTTTAAATCGATTTCTCGCCGTCAAGAAGCAACATTAAATGAACTCATTTTGTATTATACTTTGATCACGCTTTTCTTCCTTTAATAATTTTCTATTCATGACCGTCACCTCGTGCTTTAGTGACTGGAAATGGAGATGCTACCTATAACACTCGAAGAGATTTGCTTGGTGCAATTTCCATTGGAAAGGAAATAACTTATCACCTCTTTAATGTCACATACAGTGATTACCACAGTCGTGTGAAGCTCTTGAGAAAGTCTAGTTGGCCTTCTCAACCTGTCGCTTATGGAGGTAAATACCGTACTAATTTCTCGCAACGACGATTTCCTCTTCAATGAAAGCAGTTATCTAACCTCTTTACCTGCAGGTCGAGATGATGTGATCTCGAGCTTTGATTTCGATCCTGAAGGAGGGTTTATCGCGTTACTCGATCAACAAGGGACATGTTCCTTAGTAGATGTTAACACCAACAATTATTGCCTTCAATTGGATACGAACACCGATACAGGTGATGATTATTACTTAATATAATTATTCACTTCTAATTTTTCACATATTTTCAGATGCATGGAGCCGTTGCAGATGGAGTACGAATGCTAATGAACCATTAATATTCGTGAAATGTGGCTTGAACAAGCTTGAACTCATCGATATTGAGAAACAAGACTTCCTTTCGAAAGCTTCGATCGACCTTGAAGAAGAATATAGTATATATGACAAATATCCTTGATTTATAATTCGACTCTAATTTTCATGAATTTCGCCCAGACATGATATCATTCTGATTTTTCTTTCTATATAGACTGGGGAGAAAACATCACCTATTCCATTGATGTCCGCCAAAGTGATTACAACTTGCTTGCTTCCGGTGGCACTGATTGCAAAATCAAGATTTATGACCGCCGTGAATCAAAAATTGTCAGAATCTTCGATGGGATTCATTCTGGTAACATTTTCATATCCCGTTATCGTTTTTTCTGATCTTGGTATATTTAAAATGGTTGTGTTGGCTGACAAATAAATTTCTTATTTTTAGAATTTATACGATCTGTACGATGGAATTCAAAAGGCGATATGATAGCAAGCGCCTCATTCGAAACCGTCAATGTAGTAGACTTCAAGACTGGAAAAGCTATGTTGCATCCAGAGATCATTCAGAGTTACAGTAGTTATTGATTCGTTAAACTATTTATAACTTACCATTCATTAGTGAACGGAGCAGAATCCGTCTGTTTCATCTAGAGAGGTAAGCTGGAAAAGTTCGAGTGTGCGAGATCTTTTCGGAAATAGAAATCCAAAGAAATCAACGAACAGATCTCCACATTTTTTAATCTTAATTTTGTAAAAATATATTTTGATGATAACTTTATTTGACAGTAATTTCTCTTCATTACAAACGGGAAAAATTAAAATCAGCTTTTTCGGATGAAACTTAACAATAACTATCCCAAATCACACTGAATTAAAATCACTTGTTATGCAATAACTTAGCTCTGTCCAGTCAATAACTGGTAAAAATCCTTGCTATATTCAAGCTCCATGTTTTCTCTCTTTTTGCTCACCCAAGTGAGTTTTTAGCATTGGAAGCGGAAGTCATTACATATAAAAATATCCTAATCGTTTTTCTTAATTGGGACTAGATTCTCTAAATTTGTGGTTGTGCTAAGGGCGAAAAAAAACATTTTTCCCAACAGTTTCTTTTTCAAAACTCAGTAAGTTGGTTTTTAGAATTAAAAAATAATAATTTTCCGCTCTGATCTTAAAAGTTTAAAAACATAATGCTGCCATAAAAGAAGAGCGTCCTTACCGAAAAAGCTCCGTCTCCAACTCTCTTAGCCTGGTGCTCACAAGAGAATAACACCACAGCATCGCCAAACTTGAGACAAAGCAAGACGATGTGTATTTTAAAGGGAGCTCAAATCACAGATAGCACAGAAATTACTATTACAATTTCAAATTCATCCACTTTACCGTATTTATATCGCTAGATTCTCAGACTTCTGTACATGGAATTCCAAGCATGAAATTACTTGTCTCGCTCAATCATCTCAGCCTTACATCAACTAACAATAGCAGTATTGGATGTCTCACAAAACAATGCGAAGAAAATTTACTTTTGAAGAAATTCAAAGAAGTATATTAATTTCTCTTATTCAGTATGATAATAATATCATTTCCGTCCAGAAACTAACTTGAGTGATGTGACTTATAATTCGAAGAGAGTTGTCATTGGTGCAATCTCAGGCTGAGAAAGGAGATAACTTATTACTTGTACAGTGTCGGGTATTCTCGACAAAAGAGTAATGGGAGTCTAAAAACTATTTTACAAATCCAAGTGGCATTGCCAGTATCTCTCTCAAGCACTTCAAAGTGTTCCTTCTCACATACGTGCCTGTTGAAAGGCTTCTTTCACAAAATAAAGAAAAGATTGTCTGCCTTTCAAAAAAAGAATTTTCTAGAAAAATAGCAGAACCATAAACTCGAAATTTCTCGTGATTTCGTCCCGGCTGACATCTCAGACCTAAAAGAAATCACAACCCAAACACCAAAAGAAGAACACCGCCAGCGAAGAAGCAAAAAAAAAATCCAATTCTACTTTTGATGGGTCAATAGATGGCTTTTGAGTTTTTTGCTGAAAAAAAATTGAGAAAGACAGTCTTCCATGTGAAAATCAAAACGAAATGAATAAAAACGACCATTTTGCTCTTCAACCTCTATACAGAAAGTATCAAGCAAAATTCAGAAATATCGATATTAAGACTGAGAGCTCGAACCTTTAAAGAGCTCTCAATCACCTTTTTTTGTCTTAATTTTCTGAAAAGATCAGGTTCAAATCTACAAATTACTCAAAACCCTCCTAACAAATGGAATTGAATTTTTATTTATATGAAACTTCACAAGTACGCGACACTCAATTCAAAGGCAGTAACGATACACTTAAAATGTGTAGTTTTTTCTCATTCTATTTGCTCCCTTTAATGGACGCAAACAGCGAAATCTCTCATTGTCTCAGGCTTCGAGTGATATTAAAATATCCTTGATAATCGCAAACATTCCAAAATAGGAATCAAAAATTTCAAATCTCAGAAAGAAAAAAAGGATTCTAATTTAATAAAACTAAGAAAATCAGAAAATGGATTTCTTGAAGATGATCCGCCAGAAAAACCTTTGAAAATATGTTGAATAACTTAGAGCCCCTTGGCTCATTGAAATCAGAGCAATATCGAATTCAAACAGTTCACTTCACATAATGTAGACAAGATTAGCTAGCTCAGAAGACAACGGAATGAAATTATTATGCAAATAGAGAGTATAGATTTGGTTTTCAACGATAAAATGAGAGAGATAATGAATCAATTGATTAAGCTAGGGAGGTTATCCCATTCAGACTCATATTAAAGCAACGTCTGAGATTAGAGACTTGAAGTTTTTCAAATTTAGCGCCTTTTTCGGTTTTAAGAGATTGCTGCTCAATACATGTTAAATGTTAATTTTTCATCACCGTACAGAGTCGGATTTGCTCACGGCTTGTGATTTTCTTCCTCGGAGGTTAATTTCAATAGGAACCTCCCTCATAGACAAAAATTTTCATACTTACTCATTTTAATGCAAAATATTCTGCCAAGTTCACTTTCTCTGAAAGGGGGCAGTAAATGTTGAGTAGTACGCTGTTGCAGCAATTAACAAACTCCTTGAAGAAAAGCAAGAATGACTATGTTGTTCCAAACACCTTGATTCATACAATCTCAAAATAGGCTCGGAACTCCGAATAATCAAAATTTGATTAATGCCTGCCCCGGTAGCAACCGATATTCAATTTTTTGAGGCTGATAGAAGGAAATTAGTAGCGAACCGAAGCCCCGAGCAGACCTATTGCAGTTTTTCCCCTCTCTTTATGCCTTTATGGAATACCTTGAGACCAGGTGCATCAATTCGAATTTTCTTATCAGAGTGAAATAAATCCTTCGATCAACCTATAACCCGCCAATTAAAATTCTCCTTCAGAATTCACTTGGAACTTAATTAAATAAGACCAGTCAACCTAATAAATTAACAGTCAGAAACACTGTTTCTTCCAATTCTTAGACCCTCAACTAATTCAGTCAAAAAACAAAAAAAAAAAGAGCGTGATCCCTGCTTAACTGCTCAAAGTTGAGGTTAGGATTGAGATCTAGAGAGCAGCGATCAATGTTCATCTAATTTTGTAACTCTGAGTATTAAAATAGCATTACTTCAGATTTTATTTAAATTTGAATATTTCAATTTCTACGCCATAGCAATTTACAAAAACAGTAGATTTAAATTTGATAACAAACGTTTCTCCCTCCTCTACCTCACTTTTTGGATTATTGCATTACTGATATCTAAGTTCTCCACCACTCAAGGCTCAGAACTCGATTTTCTGACAGCAATCGACTCGAAATAAAATTGCGCCTGATTTATTAAATAGTATCGGGACTAGAGCAGAAGGAATATTCAAATTTTAGAAGAACTTAGATGCAAATAAATTCTTATTTATTCCAGTTAATAAAGAAAATAGAGCGATTAACTTGATTAAAAATCAGTAAATCGATTGATTAACAAGCTTCGAGCAATTATAGCCATCTGATAGAGTTAAGTACCTCATTTAATAAATCGGGTTAGACACCCGATTCAAGTTCGGGCGAATGGGGGTAGGACCTTAACGCCATCAGTCATATTCACTTTTCTCTCCTACTAAACAAAATTTCTTTATAAAATAGCTGACTGAATTAAGTGAATACTTATGGAATTTCGGACCTTTACATACACTAATATTTGCCTATTATAACATTAGACATAAGATTCACTATATAAGGGGATAAAAGCAAGAAATTTATAATTCTATTGCAAAACAAAAGAAATGAAAAATTCAGTTTTCCAGGAAAGACAAGAAGAATGCAAACGTCTTTTTGAGATGAGATACGGTTCTATCGGAGTCGATATTCACTACCACCCCATAACATCTGTGGCAGTAACACCTGATAACAAGTATATCATCTCTGGATCTGAAGACAAGTCGATCAGAATCTGGAATAATGCAGACAAGACACTTCTTCATTGCATTAAACAGGCGCATTCTGAACTAATAACATCTGTGGCAGTAACAAGTGACAACAAATTTATCATTTCGGGATCCATTGACAAGACTATTGGGGTATGGAGTATAACAGACAAGGAACTTATTCATCGATTTCGAGGAGAACATTCAAGGCCAATAACTTCCGTGGCGGTGACAAATGACAGCAAATATATCATTACAGGATCTGAAGATAGAACAATTGGAGTATGGAATCTTGCAGACATGAAATTTCTGCATCGATTCGAAGGAGCTCATTCCGACACAATAAGATCAGTGGCAGTAACAAGTGACAGCAAATATATCATTACTGGATCTGAAGACAAGACAATTGGGATTTGGAGTATTGCAGATAAGACTCTTGTTCATCGATTCGAAAACGCACATTCAATGATGGTAACTTCTGTGGCAGTAACAAGTGACGGCAAATATATCATTTCGGGATCTGAAGATAGAACAATTGGAGTATGGAATCTCGCAGACAAGACACATTTCCATCGATTCGAAAAAGCACATTCTGAGACGATAAGATCAGTGGCAGTAACAAGTGACAGCAAATATATCATCACAGGATCTCATGACAAGACAATTGGAATATGGCAATTTGCCGACAAGATACTTCTTCATCGATTTGAAGGAGCCCATTCTGCCAACATATCATCAGTAGCAGTGACAAGTGACAGTAAATATATCATTACGGGATCTCATGACAAGACAATTGGGATTTGGAATATTGAAGAAAAGGCACTTTTTCATCGACTTGAAGGAGCGCATTCTGACAATATAACATCAGTGGCAGTAACGACTGACAGCAAATATATCATTACAGGATCTTATGACAAGACAATTGGGATTTGGAATATTGCAGACAAGACTCTTGTTCATCGATTCGAAAATGCGCATTCTTCTTATATAAGTTCAGTGGCAGTCACATACAAATATATCATCTCGGGATCTTATGACAGTACAATTGCAATATGGAGTATTGCAAATAAGACTCTTGTTCATCGATTCAAAGAAGCCCACCCTGGTGTCATACATTCGGTGGCAGTAACAAGTGATTATATCATCTCTGGATGCGATAAGTACGAGATCGGAGTCTGGTGGATCGTAAGCAAGACTCTTTATCATCGATTCGAAAAAGCGCATTCTTGCCCGATAAATTCAGTGGCAGCAACAAGTGACGGCAAATATATCATCTCGGGAACCGATGACAAGACTATTGGAATATGGAGTATTGCAGACAAGACTCTTTGTCATAGAATCCAAAGTTCTGAGAGAATAAGAAGAGTGGCAGTCACAAGTGACAACAAATATATCATCACGGGATCTTTTGAGAAGACAATTGGAGTATGGAATCTTGCAGACAAGACTCTTTTTCATCGATTTGAAGGAGCGCATGAATCACCCTTAAAATCCGTGGCTGTAACAAGCAACAGCAAATTTATCATCTCAGGATCTTTTGATGATACAATTGGAGTATGGAGTATTGAAGACAAGACTCTCCTACATCGATTCGAAAAAGTCCATTCAACGATGATAACTTCGGTGGCAGTAACAAGAGACAGCAAATATATCATATCAGGATCTGGAGACAGGACGATTGGAGTATGTGATATTGCAGACAAGACTTTCCTTCATCATTTCGAAGAGGTGCATCCACGATGGATACCATCAGTAGCAGTGACAAGCGATAGCAAATATATAATCTCAGTAGCATGGGATAAGACAATTGTGATCTGGAATCTTGCAGACAAGACACTTGTTCACCGAATCGAGGAAGCTCATTCTGACAAAATAACATCAGTGGCAGTAACGGCTGACAATAAGTATATCATAACAGGATCTCATGACAAGACAATTGGAATATGGCAATTTGCCGACAAGATACTTCTTCATCGATTTGAAGGAGCCCATTCTGCCAACATATCATCAGTAGCAGTGACAAGCGATAGCAAATATATAATCTCTGGATCATGGGACAAAACGATTGGAATATGGAGTATTGCAGACAAGACACTTGTTCACCGAATCGAAAAAGCTCACTCTGGACCCATAACAACGGTGGCAGTAACAAGCGACACTAAGTATATAATCTCTGGATCTGAAGATAGGGCAATTGGAGTATGGAATTTTGCAGACAAAACGCTTTTTCATCGATTTCAAGAAACACATTCGTCGGTTGTAAAGTCAGTGGCAGTAACAAGTGACAGCAAATATATCATCACATTATCTCAAGACAAAACAATTGGAGTCTGGAATCTTGCAGACAAGGTACTTTTCCACCGATTCGAAAACGCACATCGTTCCAAGATAGCATCAATGGTGGCAACAGGCGACAATAAATATCTAGTTACGGGAGATGAAGGTTATACTAAAGTGTGGAGTATTCCAGATAAAAAACTGCTTCATCAATACGAGGAAGGATCTGGTATCCAAGTAACATCTGTTACAGTGACCAATGACAGCAAATATATCGTTTCAGCTTTAAAATCAATGCATGGACCTCGATTTTATCTTACCCTACGGAAGTTCGAAGGAACAGGAACGTGTGACGGAGCAACTTTCTATCTACCTTTCAAGTATCTTTTCAACGAGCTCTGCTCTCCTGCATCGGAAAATGGTCGTCCAAATAACTCTACCTTTTCTTGGTTCTCGGAGGTGAATTATTTCCCTCACCGTTGGAATGCGCTACATTTCATCATGTTTCTTCTTCCTGAGTCTGCTCATACAGCAAACATTGATTTCGCTGTCGAAAACAAAGTTTATCTCTCAATTGATAAATATGGTCAGACACAACTTGATTATGTACTGAAGTACGACGGTCCTCAAAATCATCAAACTGAAGAGCTCTTCTCCTATTTCTTCAAGATGTTACCACGACTCATAAATTTCGAATCGTCGACGCGAGCTGAACTTATTTGTAGTGTATCAAAAGCTTCCTTTGAAATCTACAAGAAATTTGGAGAATTATCCTTTCTAACAGTGTTTAACTCATTATATACCAAGGAGAAAACTAAACCGTTCCTCCGAAAAACAGACAAAGTTATTTTGCCTTCAGCAGGGCGTATCAAAAATAACGATGATAAACAGTTCATCCTTTTTACTGACGAGCTTGGCAAAAAAGATATTGACAAGATTGACGCTGCCGTAGCTGTGTACACACTCGATTATACTGTGCTACTTTACTGCTCTTCCTATCAAATTACTGACAAACGAGTACTTGATTTGCTCAGGATTCTTGCTGCGATTGAAAGCAGTGAACTTCTCTCACGTACCTCACAAAACATCATCGATTTCCTCTGGAAAAAATACAAGAGGCTTCTGTGGATTAAATGTTCCTTTTATGGGCTTGCTCTTGCTTTGTTCGTGTCCTTTGCTGTGACACGATCATTAGAAGATAGCGATGTAGCCTCCAAACTGCTCATTGCACTCGATGTATGTGTAGGAGTTATTGCGGCGTTCGAGTCTCTTCAGATGGTGTCAAATCTTTCCAACTACTTATCTGACTTTTGGAACTACGTCGACATGTTCCTACTCAGTGTAGCTATCATTATCTCAGCTCTTTTCTGGACTGAAGCAAATGCAGACGCCCTGAGCTTCTTCGTATCTACAGGGGTGATACTGTTCTTCAGCAAAACTCTCATCTCTTTCCGAGTCATAGACCAGTTAAGAAATCTCATCCGCATGATTATCGAAGTTCTCAAGGGCATGAGAGCTTTCCTGATTATTATCATTACCTACCTTATTGCTTTCGCGGTTATTTTCTACCAAAGCAGAAGAGCGATGTCGGATGACTCTCCAGAGGACTCGGTTGATGAAGGCAGTTTTGCAAATGACTTAATGGAGATGTTCTATTTGATCTTCACAGGAGGCGATTCAACAAATTATCCAGGTGTGATGATTCCATTCTATCTTCTGGTCGTTGTCTTCCAATGCCTCGTACTTCTGAATCTGATTATATCGATTATTGGAGAGACCTATGGACAAGTAACGGAAAATTTCGATATTATTGACCTGAAGGAGAGAATTAACATGCTACTGGAGATTGCTGAGGAAGCAGCTGTTATAAAAACAGTCGCCAATAAAATCAGGTGCCAAAAAAGAAGAGTGAGATGGTTCCAACGGCACGCTTTGCCAATTGGAGAGGCAGCAAATGAAAATTCTCAGAGCGATTTGGATGCCAGGTTTGCGCTTGTTGTTGAAAAGTTTGGAGGAAGCAGTAAATCTGACGTTTCAATCAAAGATGTTGACGGTAGACTCAAAGAAATGAGAAAAGAAATGAGTAACGAGGTTGACACTCTGAAGAAAGAGATTGGATTGTTGAAGAATGAAATTGTAGGTTTAAAAAGCAATTTGGAAAAGAGCGATATTGGCACTCTGAAGAGGGATATTGGGTCATTACAGAAAGGAGTGAATAACGAATTGAAAGGAGAGATTGGTATCTTGAAGAGCGAAATTGGAGGTTTGAGAAGTGAAATCACTTCTTCTCAAGCTCAAATCGTCAACAATTTGAGAGTGGCAATACAGGATATGCTCTCTGAAGCGGCTGAAGCCAAACCGAAGAAATGAACTATCTAATAATAGTTTAACTCCTTGAAAGTGTCTGAGAGATGAGACGCGTCACCCGCACTGAACAAGGAGATTTATATTGATATCATTAATAATAGCATTTATATATTTCATAAACCTAAGAAGATAAGCCAAAAAACAAATGATCTAACGAAAAATTATTAAGAGACAAACAAAATAAAATATAAATAACATCCATCATAAATGAATCATAAAGCCTTTCAAAAGCCACACAGGCCTTTATTCTCAGCAAAGAAGGACTTTAGAAACCTTTTTCTTTGAAAACTTCTTTTTTAAGATTCCTTAGAGATATTTTACGCAAATAGTCTCGATTTCTGAATTGTTGTGAGGAGAAGTATTCACAAGAAAACGAAATTTGAGGTTATTGACAGAAAGACTTTTCAACCAATTGTGTAAGGGTTGAGAGACAAACTCTAATTAAACTAGAATCTCCGGAGGTAGAATGAATACTTCCTGGTTAGATAAATGTTATATCGCATTTGAACTCTCTGAAATAGTTGGTTCTATATAACATCGAAGGAACGCTTCAAAAATTTTTTTGAGAGTAGTTTCTATTCTGAAGAGAGAATGTGATCAAAAAAGGCTAAGTTTTAATTGGTATAAACCAGACTGGCAATATATAGTTGTTGGGTTAATTGGCTAATTACAGTTCATATAATGACAGGTAATTCATAGACTTTTTCCTTAATTTCTTGATAGTTAGTTCAAATAAGTCCTATAGAATAGTTTCCACTCGAACCCTCATTTGCAGCGGCCGTAATCCACAGAATACACGTCGGGATTCGAGCAATCTCCGCATAAACTCGCTTCTCTTTCAACACACCTACCGTTCTTGTAGCAAACACATCCCAATCTGAGTTCGTGAGGGCAGGCTGTACCTAGATCTTCTGGCCTGCAAACTCTTCCCAACACTGTGACCAAGGCCATGAAAATAACAATGAGAGCGTATAAACGAACCATTTCCAAATCAATGATCGATTGTCATAAATAAATAATAATTACTGTTTGGCCTATTTGATTTGTTTATCAGATGAGTTATATACAGTTCTATTGTTTCAAAGAATATTTAAACAGATTCGATTCTCCTGATAATCTTGCCTTTATACGAAAATATGTTGAAATCGAACCAAAAGAAAGTTCGAACATTCAGTTAAGCAACGAAATTAATTATACGCTCACCTTTTCGGATATTTTGTGATTCTGGATAAGAAATACTTTAACAGTGCAAGCATATTTGCCGAGGAAGTGTGTTGCTTGAAAGCTATTTATTCTTTTTCTACTTGTTGTCTCACTCATTTTTAATAATGAAGCGTTCTCTTAGTTATTGACAATAAATCATCACTTACTTTACATTATAATTAAGAGAATACCTTCTAACTACCTTCTAACCAGTATCCTTTACTGCTCGACAACGAAAATTGATAGAATTTAGAATTTTCTAAAACTGGTTCAGTTATTGGAAAATTCAAGGCAAGAACGGCTACAAATCACGAAAACTATTCTCTAATTTGCTATGGTCTATTATAGTGGTAGGGAAAGGATTATTCTTCCTTTGCAATGAAGATCGATTTTCATCGACATGAATTCTATATTAGTAAGCTTAAAAGAACTCAGAATACTTGGGAGATATGCATTATCGAGATTTTGTAAATATGAAGAAAAACAAACGTCGAAGATTGAAACGAAAGGGATTTCACCAGCTGCCGAGGGATAAATATACTGCAAACATTGAATTTCGAATTCTTGATTCAAAAAAAAGAGAGAGCTGAATTCAATAGCAAATTCAAACAACCTATGAATCTATGAGACTCTTAGAGTTTTGAATTCGTTCTCAGCGCGAATAAATTTGAAAAGATTGCTAAATTAGCAATACAAAGAGGCACGTTTTGTATAAAATGTTTAGAGCTCTCTCTACAATAGCTCTAATGAAGAGATATTAACCGCTAACAATTCATATTAATGTTGAATTACACATATATCGATCTGCGGTTCCCTTTATTGTCGCTCAAAAAGTTTTGAAATCGACGATTGAGAAAGACGGCAGTAGAATCAAAAAAAAGTAGTTACCATCTTAATTTCATCGATCCCTGAATACATGTTCTATTTCCTAAATGGTACGGGAGGTCTGGATGCTATTAATAATTAAGCAGACAGAAATAGCAGCCTTTAATAAATTAATTGGATTAAAAGCAATGCTATAGTAGTGAACTCTTTACATTTATCAGCGGTAATTTCCGCGTAACCTGTCGTCTCATACAATACTACAAATTTTTACCCAATACAAGTGTAAGGTGGTTAGAACGAGGAAATGATAGACACTTGAATGATGTAATAAAAATAACATGGAGACTAAACTGTAGACGTGTTCAGTTGTCATTAGATGTACTTTCTTAGAACTCTGGAGTTTGTTACTTTTCGGAAGAATATTTTTCCTGATTTTTCCAGGTTTAACTTTTTCTGGTTTTTTCCCTTTTTTTGGTACGCCAACTAAAACCCACTGATAGGAATTATTTGAATCTTAAGACTTGTTTTTCTCATAAATTTATGATGTGTGTAAATGAATAGAAACAGATCTTATCAAGAAACCAATCTGTGTCAATAATTCTATCAATGAGAGACTTTCTGAATCCTAACTAACCTTGCAGAACCTTTTTTTTTTTTCAAATTCAAGCTTAAGAGAAAAAGTAATTAAAACAACCAGCAAATTATCTACCATTACTTCTTACCTTTCAAAATAAAATTAAACGAACATAATTCTTAAAATCATAAAAGTTTTGAATATAAGACCACTCCCCCAATGATGCAGTTATATGTTCATGCAAGCTCAATGACTTTTATTTAATTTTTTGCGAATTCGTGAATTGATGAATTAATATATCATTCTGTTCTCAGTAGTAATAATTTTTACGGATTTGAGGATTTATCGACTCTCAATCCTCAGTATATAATTAATGAGATGAAAATCAGACATCTAGATCAACTTAACAATAGTACATAAAGCTTCCTCTGTGGATAATTTCTTTCCGCTGACAACTTTTTCTATGGAACTCTCTGAAAATCTCTCTATATGAAGCAGACCGACATGGCATATTCTATGGTGTAATTCAATCGATGTAAGGAAGGTCTCACGATATCAACTGCATTTACTTTCATCTGGAGTAACACCCGTATAGATGGTTTTTCCAGTTTTAAAGTCCAACAGCTTTACAGTTTCATCATTAGAGGCGCTCGCTAACATGCCTCCGAATGCGTTCCAACGCACACAGTTAACAACACCTTAAATACCATTTATTCATTCAAAAGTCACGGCATATCAAAAAAAATGAAAGAAAACAAAAGAGACTCAAAAATTATTATTAAAAGCGAATAATGTTTTACTTGAATGAACCTCATCGAAAGTTTTCACGACCCTTGATTCGCGTCGATCATAAATCTTCACATTTTTATCAGATATATTGCCATCACTTGGATGAACATCAATCCAGGTTGTCAAATCCAAACCTATCAATAATAGTACACATAATTTATAAAAACTTAAGAGAATAAATGAAGCAGAAATAATTATTAGCAATAAACTCACGGTCAAATAAATCGTGATGCTTACCTTCATCTCCCTGTTCAACTTGAATGGAAGTCTTTAAGTGAAGAACTTTCTTCTCCACATCCAGAATGTTGAGATAGCTTCTATTATACTTGATAAATAATAAGGGTTCTCCCACATTGGTACTCCATCTGCAGCGACCATAAAAATCTAACTCGTAGAAATAAGACCATATAATGCTCTGGATAAACTGATATAAGAACAACAAATAAAAGGATATAATGAAAGAGGCAGAATGCGACAAATTTCAGGGTTTGAAGTACCAAATAGACGAGTCATTTCCATGCCCAAGTGGAATTTGCATTCATTGCTGTTTACTTCGGAAACCAAACATATCCCATACATATCGATTGTAGCAACAGCTTCCCCATTTGGATCAAAATTGAGACCAGCTATAAGGTTATCTAAAAGAAGTAAGTAAATTTATAGGAGATTCGAGATAAATCAGATATATTTTTCAGCTGATAAAAAGTGCTAAGTTACTATTAAAGGTGCTATAGTACTGAGACCATCCTGTCTTGCGACAAAGTTTGACGGTTTGGTCAACTGCTGAAGGATTTACATCGATTTTGAATAGATGATAAGAAATTTTCTCTTCAACACTGATTGCCCCAAGAATACTCCTTCTTGGATTGTAAGTCACATCTCCTTCTCCTGTGACTAAAGGAGGAAATTAGTACCCTCTTGAAGAAAAGAGAGAATATAGAATTGTTTCATGATTCGAAGGTGTAGAATTCATTCGTAACAATCAAATAAATTATTTGCGATTTAACTTTCATTGATCAGCATATAGATACCTACCCTTGACGACTTCTTCAAAGGTGTAAATTCTTCGTGCCTGGCCTTTCTGAGCAATGTCGAAAATCTCCATATTGGCACATTTGTTGTAGCAATGGTTGAGAGATACAAGCAATTTTGCATTAGAGATTTCCTTCACTTGTGTCCAACTGCTGTCATATGCTTTATAAATTGTAAATGTAGCATCACATTATTAAGAATAAAGTGAATTACTTTTCGTATTTTTGAGTTGAACTCCGTTAAAAATTGCGTATTCCTCTTTCGCCTCCGGATCAATTATACAAATATTGTTATTCCTGAAAGAGCACCATGCAAGCAGCTGTGAAGCTATATTTTCTAAGATCAGTTCAATTACAGCTTTAGAATCCAACCAAGATAATCGAAATAAGCTTCAATATTGGTTATTAACAAAATAGAATTCGAGTAGTATAAGAATGAATCGTTGCCCATAGAGATATTACCCTCGAATCTAGAGACTTTCTTAGGTGCAACGTCAGTCTTGCTCACCTTTGTCTTTTCAAAAACTGAAATGGGTAACTCTGAGTGTTGAATAGAATCTTTAGGAGAATTAGGAAGAGTAGCGCAGACTATTCGCTTGCCACCTTCATTATTACTACTGATGTTAAAAGTGTTGACTAGGACAGAGCCAGGGCAACTGCACTGAAGATGAAATAGCTCTTTAATGAAGCCTGTCGCTGTTGAATGACAATTTTTGTTACAGAATTCTTTTTCGTCGTCAAGAATTCTGATCGAATGCTTTTGATGAGAATTTCGATCCTTAGCTTCAAATACTTGACAAGTTGATGCTTCTGTTATGGGTTCAACGCTTTCATGATAATGCCGGAGCTTGATATCGATGATGGCGGGTGTTCTTTCATGTTTCTGTGACATATTTAATTTTTCCATTTTATCTTTTAGGAAAAAATCGATTCGAAAATTGAAACTAAATGTTGACTGATAATAGAAAATTCGAAATCTAATTTGTCTCGATTGGATTTGCACCAGAAATTTCGAATTTAGTGATAATTTCCAATGTTTTCTGACCATAGAAAGAAGTAATCCTTTGGAACTTATCAGACTTCTCAATGACCCTAACTTTGACTATTTGATTGCACAAAACTCCAAAGGGCCGCCCTCTTTCGAGATGGTAAATTTTTTTTGGATGTGAGATGGTGTCCATGTGGCGATAAGATCGCAACAGCTTTTTATGAATGCACAGGAGTATTATTGAACGTCAATGCTGGAAAAAAAATTTATACTGCATATATCTCAGAGCTACGCATCTTTCTGCTGCTAATCAATAATAACTCTTCTTATTAATTAATAGGCACTGCTCTATCTATCTGCTTTATTTGAGAACCTATTAAGAATATTCATCACGTAAAAAGAAGGGCAGCAAGAAATATGAAGAGAATAAATATTTGTGGTGACCACAGATTGTGTGTATACAGTGAGTTTTTCTCCTGATGGGAAGTATATCGCATCAGGTTCGTGGGATAAAACAGTGAAGATCTGGGAAGTGCAGACCCCCAAATGTATCACAACTCTTCAAGGTCACTCATGGAATGTGTATAGCGTGAGTTTTTCTCCTGATGGAAAGTATATCGCATCAGGATCATCTGATAAAACAGTAAGAATCTATGTCAATATCAATGAAAATTGGTTTTGCGACAAGATTTTCAGCTCCTCTGAAAATCCTCTAGCAGAGTACGATATGATCGTAAAGCGAGTAGTAGTATCTCGTAGAAACAAAATGATACTTGAGCAATTGACGAAAGAAAAAATAACAGAGGATGAAATTGCAAGCTTTGATGAAACGGTGGGAGAACTGATACATGAGTCAACTTATGCCCTAGCCTTTTCAAACGAGCTATCTGATCTTCTACTGAAAAACTCAGCAAAACACGAAACGCTAGAGAGACAAAAGTTAGAGCAGCTGATCCTATGATGCTACTATGACTTTGAATCAAATGAAAGAACAAATTGCAACAAAATGATATCAGCCAAAGAAGACCGCACTAAAGTTAGAGCTTCATGTCCCACTTGTAAACTTTTCTAAGGATTTGATATTGTCTTTGTTGTCCCTTCTTAAAGTAAAGAAATAGTAATAAAATCTATATAAAAAGCTTTGATTCAACATTACCGAAGCCATTCATTAAATCTCTGATATGAAAAGTATGGCAATAACATAAAAGTAGGAGCAGATGATTAATTATGCACAAAACTAGAAGTAGAGCTTGAAAAGTAACAGAAATGAAAGAGGAAAAATTTTTATTGATTTTGGATGAACCATCTTCATCATATGCATTTAAAAGTTTCGAATGAAGCTTTTTTTAAAAAGATTCTAATTGAATTTACGCTGATGCTGTTAATATTATATGTCTATTATCATTGACTGCTTGCTTCGACGTATATCGATATTTTTCATCACGGTAAGTCCATTTAGGAGAAACTAAAATAAAATAGAATAGTGTTTCAAGAAGGAAATTACGAATTTTATAGCCTTTGTGAAGTTTTAGTGGTATAGTGGTATAAATAAGCAATTTCACCTTCTAAATGTTTTATCATCTCTTTTAAGGATAGATGCCAGAAGATAAAAACAAGAGAAGTGTCCAAGCGAATTCAAATATGATTCAAAAATAATAACAATAATACATTCTGATCTATCAATTATTGGACTCGCTTTTCAGAAGTCCTCAAATTTTCTGTTTATTCTCGATTACTGTTTTGCGACAAAATAAAACCCCAAGAAAATTTTTGAGAGACTACTGTTCAGTATTCTGGTTAGACTTTTCAGTTTTTCCGAACTAATAATTTATTCTCTCATCGATCGGAAGATTGCATGATGAAACTTAGACAGATATATGAGAGTAGGAGATGCTCACGATAATAATATTCAAAACTAACCGTCATTTATCACTATATATTCTCTTGATATTTCTTTGTGGCCTTCTTTTGAGAAGTTGAATTTTCTCAAATAAAGCAAACGGAGCAAATATCCTCTAAGAATGTAAAAATAGTTATTATTGATAATGAATGAAAAGTTACTTTCAACCGAGGTCTTTCCTGTATAAAGCTTTTTACCTGTCTTAAAGTCCAACAGTGCTACTGTTGCATCACATGAAGCGCTCGCAAGCATATCACCGCTTGGACTCCATCTCACACAATTGACATGATATAGAAAACAAGAATCCAGATGTTAGAAGTCATGTACCAATTATTCGAATTAAAAAATATTTACCTTTGTGAATGCATTTGAAAGTTTGAACTATCTTTGATTCTCGTTTATCAAATATCTTCACACCTTTATCCATACCACCAGAAGCCAATAAGTTACCATTGTTCTGGCAAACATCAATCCAGCGAGTAAAGTCTAAAAGCAATAAAAATTAAGAAAGCTAAAGCAGGAGATATAAAGCAAAAAAAATAATAAGTCACTTTTTTCCTATTTAAAAGAAACAACATTGTTCATTCTTTAATTGATTGAGAATCGAATTGTATATCAAATGAAAAATTCAAAGGAGAAGATTTAAAACAAAATATTTGCCGCAGTTACATGCAGAATCAAGCTCAATAGGAGTCTTCAATATGAAAGTTTTTTTCTCAGCATCCAGTATGTTGAGGCTTCTCATGAGATATTTGACGAATAATAAGGGTTCATCAGTATTCGAGCTCCATCTACAACGGGCATCACCATCTAGCGAGTGATTAGAAGAATAAGAAAGAGAATTTTAATATTCCATAAACTTTAATACGAGAAAGGACCAGATATATTAGATCACGAGAGAGGGCATTGAAAACTCTCGATATTTGAAAATATTACTTACTAAAGCTGCATTCCATGTCCATAAGGAAGCTAAGTTCGTTAGTGTTCACATCTGATAAGAGGCATTTTCCATAATAGTCTATGGTTGCTACAGTCTCTCCATTAGGATTGAAGTCGAGGCTCTTTATGTAGCTGTCTAGAAGTAAATCCGTTCAATAAACCTGAGTTATCACAAATTAATTAAATACTATGCCCAGTGTTATAGTGGGAATGCCATCTGGATTTCTGGATGAGTTTTACAATATTACCAGCCTTTGAAGTGGCAATATTGTAAAGATGGTAAGATATCTTTCCTCCAACAGGAATTGCACCAAGAATACTTCTTCGTGGATTATAGGTCACGTCTCCTTCACCAGTCACTATTATAAAGATTATGTGATGAACTTTAACGATGCTGCTACCTCCAGAAACTTCCTCAAATGAATATATTTTCCTCGCTTGCCCTTTCCGTGAGACATCAAATACAGCGAGGTTAGAGCATTTGTTAAAGCCTTGTTGAACGGAAACTAGGAGTCCTGTGTCTGCAATCTCTTTCATGTGAGTCCAGGTTCCTTTCCCTTGAAATAGTAAATAGTAATTAAAGATGAGTTAACATGGAAAAAAATCTTAGAGAATACAACTGCGTTTGCTAAGTTTCACTCCATCAAAGATAGAAAACTTCTGCTTTGATTCAAGGTCAACGATAAAAATCTTATTGTTCTGTTCTGAGGACCAGGCAAGTAGTGCTGGAGATATAGAAGACGCTTCTGCTATTCAAATTTCGATCATGATTAGAAATAGAGAGAGTGATAAATGGATATTTCTTAAAATATATGGATTAGAGTACTATTACCAGTTTTTGAATTTCGAAGCAAATCATCTCGTGGTGAGTCTCTTTTGGCTTCTGACTCTTCAAGGTCTCGATGAGTCGATTTCTGACTGGTATTTACTTGATTTTTTGGGAGCATTGTTTCTTAATTAAAGAGTGCAAAAATATAATTTAAATTAATAGAATTAATCTCAAGCTAAAACGTGAGTGAGAATTTGATGAGATTCGAGCAAAATTGAAAATTCTCAAAAAGAAAAAAATTAATTCCGTTTTGTATTGGTTAGGATGAGTTTCTGACAGATTCTCATCTTAAAGTCCAAAATAGAAGCTTATTTCTAATTTTTCACCTTCTGGCCACTACTAGCCATTACTTATGAGTATTCAAGGAAATGCAATTTCATGCCTTCTAATTGGTTACATCTCATCGAAGATACATCCCAATTGGCTTATGAAGCCTTTCGAAGTCACATTAATATTCGATTTGCTCTTCCATTGAATAAATCGTTTTTCTAAAATACAGTATCTTACATTAATTCGACTCAAACTCAATCAAATTGGCAATATCGACGTGAGGCTCCCGATAAATATTTATTTCCATAAATAATTTCTGATAAAGATAGCTCATATCCAACAAATAATCTTGTTACTCTATCTCTCTTGTTGAGAAGAGGATAGTACCTCGTTCATTTATGATTCATCAATGCTTCTTAAAAGACTATATTTTAGTTAATAAATTTCATTAAGAACGAAACTTATTTTGATTACAAAACTACTAAAAGGAGATTGTTAATTTAATAAAATAGAGAGGTCTTGATATTAAAGTTTTCAAGAGGTTTCTTGCGTGACTAGAGAGAATAACAAATTCGCAAATTTCAATGATGGCTCTCAACAATATTTCGATCTGATCCTCTGTGTATTCAATTTCGATGCCTATGGATTTATTTTTCTAATCGTTTGAGTCTTATACAGCATTGACAAAATTGATATTATGAAAGGTATCGTAAATTGATTAATCCTGTCTGTCAAAAATATTCTTCCTTGAACTTCTTAGTAATTCTTCTCAAATGAAGCACACGGACGTAGTAGGAGCGAATAATAAGGCTAGTAAGATGAAAAGTTTCAATATTCAATAATTACATCCTTTTGAAGTCTCTTCAGTATAAAAGACCTTCCCAGTTTTGAAGTCCAATAGTTTTGTGATTGCGTCAGCAGACACAAGATACCAAATCCCTGATACTACCAGCATCCACAGTAAAGTCTTGTCCTGTGGGAAGATATTTAATTTTTTTAGATTTTGCCTTATCATATTTCTCAAACTTAATTGACATCGAAATTGTCGAGCTGAGTTTTATATTCGATAATTTTTCAAATTTACGGATAATAGAGTTCAGATCAATCCTTACAAGTATGTATCGTTTCCACGAAGAATTTCAATGCATCTTCAAACTTTTTCGTCAATAATTTCTTATCTCCACTTCCTTCTGCGTGTGCTTTGTATTCGATATATAGTCAAATGAAGCAAACAGACCAAGGGGAATCTGGGAGTTAAATTATGACACTAAGATTTGATTACAAAAATTTACTTCCATCTGAGGTCTTTCCAGTATAAAGCACTTTCCTCGTCTTGAAGTCTATAATTTTTACTGTTTTGTCGCCAGATGCACTTGCAAGCATATCACCATTCGGGCTCCATCTTACACAGTTGAGGCCATCTAAAAAACAGAATAAGATTCTAGAAATAATTCACTATACAAATCAAAGGTCTTACATTCATGGATGCCATCAAAGGTTTTTATGATCTGCTTTTCCCGCTTGTCAAATATCTTGATTTTATAATCCTTACCCCCTGCTGCAAGTAGATTTCCATCTCTTTGGCAGACATCGATCCAGTAGTATGTCTCGTCTATATAGAATAAATGTCATCTTCAGTGGGGAAGAAAATTTCATGAAAAGAATCAAAAAAGTTAACAAAGTAATCTCCTTTCCAAAGAAAAAGATGTTTTTCCCTCTTAGAATGTTTAATGTTCACTTAGCATTATGAAGAGAAAAAAGTGAAGAGAGAGATAGAACACAGTTCCTTGAAAAGGTACCAAATCGATTGAGCTGGAGCGATTCTTTCAAAGTCATGACTTTTTTCTCAGCGTCCAGGATATTGAGTTTGCTACGACTATACTTTATGAATAGTAGAAATTCGTCAGGATTAGTGTTCCACCGACAGCGTCCAAAAGCGTCTTTAAAATGAGCACAAGCATAAGAGATATTGAAAATGAGAAAATTAATTAAAAAACTGAAAATTCATATGGTAATTGAAGAGAAATGAGAGCATGACTTGAGATCTAATTTACCATTCCCTCCTTCCAAGTCCAAATGGTAGTAGTAACTATCAGTGTTCACATCTGCTACCAAACACTTGCCAAAACAGTCTATAGTAGCTACGAACTCTCCAGAACGATTGAAATCCAAACTTGAAATAGAGTTTTCTTGATATGAATGAAGGTGATCATTTTTAATCCAGAAAAGAAAAAATATAAATTCACTTACCCTTTGCAGTGCCATTTTGTGCATGCCATTTCGATTTTCGTAACAGCTGTACGCTATAGCCACCTTTCAGTCCAGAATATTCAATACTGTGTAAGTGGTAGGCAATTTTCCCTCCAACAGGAATTGAACTAAGAATATTTCTTCTTCTATCAAATGACACGTCCCCAAAGCCAACCTCTAGAAGAAAAAATTAAAATTGCTCATGCGGTGAAAATGAGAAATAACAGTAGCATTGAAAATGAGAGAGCCTTGTAGTTGCAATTCATGCAATTTGAAACAATTTTACCTCCTGAAACTTCTTCAAAAGTGTATATCTTCCTTGGAACTTTCCGTGAGATATCGAATATTGCCATATTTGCAGATTGACGCCAAATATGATTGAGTGAGATAAGTAATTTCGTATCTGGAATTTCTTTTACATGAGTGTAACAACCTGAGGATGCAGAAAATTGGATTAGCATCAGAAATATAGGATATATTCACCATATGCCATTTGCACTCCTTCAAAAATTGCATAATTCTGTTTCGTCTCGAGTTCTATGACGCTAATATTATTTCCTGAAAGCGAAGACCAAGCGAGCAATGTTGGAGAAGTAGGAGTTGTCTCTTCTATTCAAAAAGTAACTCAATGAGACTTCAAAAGGTACAAAACTTTAAGAATTGAGAATGCAAATAGAGCCCATAAAATAGAAAATAGAACTAGAGCAACAGCTCTTTTATTTTGCTGTAGTATACCCTCTGTAGTTCGCTGAAAGAGCTTTCTGAGTGAATGCGTGAATTTTGAGAACATGCTCAGTCACTTTTTTGGGAGGACTTCTTAGTTGGTATTGTTAACACTCAGACGGGAAATAAAATTTTATTTGATTATTGAAGTTGCAGTTTATTGAACCACTAAGATTTGGAATAATTGAATTTCGACAAGAACAAGAAAAATTGGCAGTACTCAATGATTCATTCCATATGGAGGAAAAGTTTTCAACATTTAATAAATAATGCTCACTCGGTTCTCTGCTGCTCTATCCATGCCGAATGAAAAAAATCGATTAGAGATTCTCTTCAGCTACAATGTAGTTCCAGTGCTAATTTAATTCTTATGAATGTAAACTCGAGAGTGCAACAGTTTCTTGTTTGAAATTGCTAAATCTCATCATCTAAAGAAATAACGAATCTTCTTGACAGTCATTGAGAAATAGGATTGAAATCAAGACATTCATTTTACCTTAACTAGAATCAATGCACGAATCTAGTTTAAATTCAGAATTCTTCATCCACCTCTAGGGTCTCGAAAATTTGATCGATATCTGAACTCAAATGAATGTGACCTTCGAAGCTCAGCAAGCAGAATTACAAATAGAAATTTCACCTATTTTCTCGTCATTTAGCCTCGTAAGCTAATGGCACCAATATTGGTTTCAAGAATTATCTGAAGCTTAGTTGAAACGTCTTTGATTTTGATATGATAAGGATATAAAAGATGCTCGGTAAAAGAATAAGAGAATGACCTCAAAGCGATCACTCTTAACATTAGAGTATTATTTACATTAATCAAGCATATACATCTGATTTCAAAAGAAATTTTCGGAGTAAATTATTACGTTGAGATTTATTTTGATTTGCTTTTCTCTCACTGATTACCAATTTGTTGCGTATCTGAGAAATTTTGTGTTTGATGCTAATAGAGGTGTATGTAGGTCGCGAAGAGATATGAAATTATTCAATCTTTATGAATATCTTTAGAAGCAATATTTTCAAAATACAGATTATTTGGTTCCTATTTTTCTCATTTTTTTTTTTTGGAAATGAAAAAAATATTTCTATGTAGACGTAGTTATCATTTCCGTTTTTTGATTCGGGGATTGTTCTTCCACGACAATTTTCTTGCTCATTTTTGAGCTGTGAGAGGCCGAGAGATATTTGCTGTTTAATGTTCTCATCGCAAGCATGAGAAGCATCTTCTTAGGCTTGAAAATGCGGAATATCACCACCATCAAGACATCCAATATCAAATAACTGAAAGCAGCGGCCCCAAGGCAGCAACTCAACCAATATTTGACTTCTGAGTTGAGGAGCACTGTTGACAACGCTGCAAATAATGCTAACCAAGCCAAAGTCATCAGAATACAGATGACAGTATAAAAGAATTCCCAGCCAGCAAGTTTTTTCGTGGAGCTTAGTAGTCCGACTTCAATTACCGCATAGTGTTTTTGAAGCACTCGAATGCGACACAGATTAATCGATCCAAGAACCGCATAGAAACTAATCGTTGCTGTCGCCACGGAAACCCCAATCACAAAGATATAGCCTAGGATTGGCGTGCTATCGTGTGGGATTATACTCTTTCCTAGTTGAGAATTCAGAAAGATCGTCCCGGCCATGACATTTCCCATAAGATTGAGGACTTCTGTATAGAAGGACAACGTCCTGACGGAATATTCGGAAAAGTACTTTTCCGTTTTTGAAGTGAGGAGGGAATAAAGCCTCCAGAAGATCTTAGCTTCAGCATTAGCATTAGGGCTTTTATCGATCGCACCTTCAGTACTATCTGCTAAAACAGCGAGCTCTTCGCTCCAACTTGCAAAGTAGTCTCTTTTCACCTTCAAGGGGAAATTGACGATTAGGTAGAGAGCGATCAATATCATCAAGATGATAAGCGAGACTCCTATCGGCAAGAAGTCAAATCTTGATATCGTATATTCATAAATCGCGGCTTGTGTCCTTGCAAGAATATTTTTTTGGAGTTCGAGTTTGAATCCCTGACCTTATTTGATATTCGTTGTAGTGAAAGTGTAAGCAAATCTGGAGAGAAGGCTTGCTGAATATGGTGTCAAATGCATTAAGCGCTTCTTCATTGATTTGAACTGCAAATTCTGTCGCATGATTACACTGGCAA
>ENA-UOUE01000657-UOUE01000657.1-compost-metagenome-genome-assembly--contig:-NODE-657-length-27166-cov-11.943593_pt1 | contig 27166 bp, 29 predicted proteins | sample MGYA00238146_ERZ747223 | MGnify/ENA primary metagenome ERZ747223 (study PRJEB28781, sample SAMN06268865) | compost metagenome | isolation source: single cell | place: USA: California, Emeryville, Joint...
GAAGGAGATTTGATTTTGAGTTCTCAATCGACTGGTTCGTTTTAGATAAGAAGGTGTCCATATTTTCTGACGTTGTTCCAGTCGGTCTCAAACTTCCTTCTTCATTTGATCTGTTTGGGTCACTTCCTTGAATCGTTTCAGTGAGCATATTAGCATCGCTAGTTTCTTTCAGAAAGTCAAACTGTCCACAGAGATTTCGTACTGATACTCTTCCTCTTATGCTTTGTCTTCTGAAGATAATTCAGATCTGAGGGAAAGTAAGGGGTTTACATCCTATGAGGCGAATTAAGTGCTGAATGATCTCCTAGAGTAATAGAAGAGCGGTTCACGCTTAGTCTGGGGATTTCACTTGAAAGACGAGAATTTCGGTGTTCAACTGCATTTGGATGGTGTTTGAAATAAGTTCGTGAGGAAATCCCAGTTGGAGAGATTAGCGGCAGCTCCATTTTCGCAGGTAATTCGGAGTATACTTGTGTAGTTTTCGGTATTTTGATCCTGGTGAGGTAAGGTTCGTTCGCCATGTGATACAATAACTCTTAAATCAAATTAAATAAAATATATAACTTCGGTTTTTTGGATCGTATAGAATTATTGGGCAAACATAAACCTTGGTAAAATTTGTCTGCATTCACTCTTCTAGAATAGAAAATAGGCCTTCTATTGTTTCATAAATCGCCATCATTGAGCATCGAAACTCTAATTTTTGAGAATCGCCAAATTTCAATCTCACAATATCGAAAAATCTGTCTAATGATAAACTCTTTGAGATTTTTTCATATGTTGGTAATTCCTCTCAGGTATAGTAAAGAGATAGGAAGCTTCTCAAAGATTCTTTAAAAGAAAATGATCCTCTCTCATATATCACTGTCTGAACTCTATTCATCATCGTCATTGTCATTATCATTAAAAGCTTTCGACAGACGACAAATGTTGCTCCTTTCAATTCAAAATATTTCAATTCGAATAAAGTATACTGAAACCCATTAATTTATGATACATCGGGATTTTACTTGAAATTTTCTGTTGATGATTTGCCAATAATAAAGGAAAAATAAAAATCTCTCCGATCTATGGAACCCAGAATTCTCGACAATTCTCGTAAATTAAAAGTCTTAGTAGCTGAAGACGACTCTTTTCAGAGACTCGCAATTGATGACATTCTCTGTATCCTTAACTACGACGGTAGGAGCTTTTAATCCAACTATCCGCTCTAATGAAATTCACTTTTCTCAAGTCATTGCTGTTGAAGACGGAGAGCAAGCAAAAGATCTCCTCACAAAAGACGAGTACTTTTTCGACTTAGTCTTACTTGACATTCGGATGCCTAAAATGGTAATTTCTGGGAAAAACCAACATTAAAGATCAACTCGGGTTTTACAGAACGGCTTACAAGTGCTATCTATTATGCAAGACTCAGAAAAATTAAAGCAGATTCCCGTGGTTATAATGTCATCCGATGGCGATGAGCAATTTGTAGATTCTTGCTTGCAAAAAGGGGCGAAAGATTACATAGTGAAACCTGTCAGATTAGCGGTCAGTCCCTCTGGAAATTTAATGAAAAATCCTTATGCTTTGTTTATTAGAGAGCGAAAACACTTCAGAAATTTATCAGTGCGCAGAATCTCAATAATCAACCAAAAAATAGCGGAGCGCAGTTCAAGATAATGCGACAGGTATCTAGAATTGGATTATTTATGCAATTTTCCTGTCTTCGATGTTAGCTGGGCAGAGGGGCTTGGGGAACAGTCCAGCTGGTCAAAAGAGTCACTGATGACGCAGAGTTCGCGCTTAAAACAATTCCTATTGGCCTGATGACTCCTGAGCAAAAGAAAGCTGCTGAAGAGGAAGTCCGTCTGCTCAAGGTGCTATCCGGACCGACTTTGATTCAATATATAGACTCCTTCACTGAGAAGGACAATCTCTACATTGTCATGGAGTTTGCGGAAGGAGGCTGTCTGCATGATAAGCTACAGGAAAAGAAATTAAAAGGAGGACATTTCACTAAGCATGAGATTTTGGGTAGGCTTTTTCGTTGAGGCGGGCTGGATTTGACTTCTTGTAAAATTAGATTGGACTGCTCAGGTTGTTATTGGTCTGATGTTTATGCACTCAAAGAACGTATTGCACCGCGACATCAAATCTCAGAATATATTGCTAACAAAAGAGGGGGTAGTGAAAATAGGGGACTTTGGAATCTCAAAAAAACTGGCGACGTCAATTGATTGTGCAGGTAGTTTGTGCGGAACTCCCTACAATATGGCTCCTGGTAAGAGAATTCCAATTACTCAATATGAACTTTGATTTACAGAGATTTGTAGAAGATTACCGTATGGTAAAAAGTCTGATATTTGGGCGCTCGGAGTGACGATATACGAGCTGGCCGCTCTTAAAGTCCCTTTTAACTCTGAGTATGAGTCAGGTAATCAATGCGCGATTACATAGTGTAGGCACATTTATTAGTTTTGTTCGAGCTCATAAAAGAAGAAGAGCCTGAACCTCTCCAGAATTGTGATCAAGATATTACTGACTTGGTACAGATGATGCTCCGCAAAAACCCTGCAGACAGACCAGATGCTTGGGAGCTTGCGAAGATTCCTTATATACGAGAGAGGATAGATATATTTGCTGAAAAACATAATTGCAAGGAGGAAGTTGTGGGAGTATTCGAGCTTGATCCTGCACTCAAAAATCCTGAGAACCAGAAAAAAACTCAACAAGTAAAATATTTCAGGCTTCGACGCACTTATTAATGCAACCAGGAGCCATCTCAAGAGGAAGCTAAAACTGATCTGGCAAGAAAATATTCGAAAAAAGAGTGAATTATAATTCTGAAGCCGAATATGTAAAGTTTTGCTATTAGGATGTATTCATTGGCAAACTTGATGAAAAAGTCTATCCCCACCCGCACTGTTAAAACTGGCTTATTTTCAAAAATTTCTGATGTGGTGAGTGGAGAGGATCTCGCTCAATGGCTTTCTAAAAATAACTATGTAACTCAAGAACAAGGCGCAAAACGAATAATTGAAAGTCTTATTGAATATCGGTTTCTTGAGTTCGCCAGCGCGAACACCCGCCATAAAGAATTTTTTGATTCGGCCATTACGTTTTATCATTTCCAACTAGAGCATAAATCACTTGGCGTTGCAAACGCTTTCAAAGTTTGGATTTCCATATCTCGTCCGGCGAAACAAATAGCAGCAGACCTGATCAACAAGATGAACATTCTGCTCAAACAACTGAATAAGCACGGGAGTACAGCTGCTGAGGCAGAGATTATGAAGTTGAGTGAGAATCAGCTGTATAATGACTACTTAGAAGCAAGCTTGGAGCTACAGGACGTCAATCTCAAGCCGCTGCAAAAGGATGAAAAAATCGCATTTTTTATGAACCTTTATCAGGCCATGAACACCCATAAACTGCTATTATCTAAAATGGGTGCTGGTCAGCAAAAGAAACTCAAGACTTCGATTTTATCATCACCATTAGATTATTTTTCTCAATTGTTAAAGTAACAGTGAATTTAACAGGAACTTCCTTATTGGGTTTACTTAGCAAGGAGAAGTTTTCGTATCTTATCGCAGGAAAAGAATACACCACTGATGATATCGTTTATGGATTAATACGTAAGAGAAAACCTAAGGCTACCTCAGGGAGCAAGGTAGGGTCGAAAACTCCATCTAAGCAACCAGGAGAGGTGACTCTTATTATTAGATCAAAGAATAATAAAATAAAAATGATAGTTCCGAGATTGTAGAGTTGGATTTCTGTTTTATCAAGACCAGGAACTGCCACAAGAATTGGAAGAATTTGCAGCCAATGATTATGAGCAGGTAAATGAATTTTGCCAAACGAAAAAAATTGAAATAATCAATTTATTAGAAACTCGATAAGTTTGTTGCGGGCGTCCTGAAGAATACAGTAGTTTTCGATAAGATTGAGGATCAGGTAATCAATTTTTCACCACTATCTGCTCGCTTCATGAAGTTATGAAAATTTCAAGATTTATTTACCAAAGATTTTTCAGAAACAAAAGCAAGATTTTCCCAAGGATAACTGTGAGCTTATGAAATGGGTAAAGAGAGCATGTTCTTAGCATTAATTGAGTTTTTGAACATAAGATTTGGAAATATTACAAATTTCATACCGATCTTGAGAGCGTTACTCAAGGGTTAAAAGACGGGAAGATCAAGATTGAGTATTCACCGTGAATAAAGCAAAGAAGAAAAGATAAGAATTTATTTATGTTGAGGAAAAGTATTATTTTTTCTCCCTTCTTTCATGAATAACATACCGTTCTCCTGATGATAATTATTCTTAAAGCTATGTTTCGCTAGTGGATCTTAATTCTGGAGTAGCTAATTCAATTCTAACTCCTTAGCTTTTCAATTGACGTCTTTCATTTTTCTCATTGTTCCTATAAGGAAAAAAAAAGCGCTGTAATACAAGAAACCGTAAGTTCAATTACGGCTAATTTGAATAAATATAGAGCTAGTTGTTTTTGCAATGTGTTATCAATAGGGCTTAGCTATATTAGAGAGTTAGTTAATTATCGTTTTTTCAATTAACGTATAGGGTCCCATTCTAACCCATACTCTAAGATTAAACCTACCAATTATTAACATGAGAAACTTGTCATTTCTTGCGCTTTTCTCCTTGGCGCTGCTGCTCGGAAGCATATATGCAGCACAATCTAGTTTGTCTGCAGCTTCCGCAACCTCAACTACAGAGACCACTACGTACTCAACGAGTTCATGGACAGTAATCACACCAGATACCACAGCTCCAAGTGCTCGAAGAGGACACAGCACAGTCGTCCTTGGAAACAACATTATCGTATTCGGAGGGTGTAAAATGGACATTGAATGCTATAACGACCTCCAGATGTTCAATATTGAGTATAAAACCATCAAAATTAATGAAAAATTCACAATTTTCAAGCTCTAATGAATGGTCAACACTGAATTCTACAGGAAATGCGCCAGCAGCGAGAGAAGGACATTCAGCGACATTGATAGGAACCAAAATGTATATATATGGTGGCAAAAATCTCCTAGGATTCCTTGGAGATATGTATGTCTTCGACTTCGAAAGCGTAAGAGCACACGTTGTGCATTCATCACTAATTCTATTATGCAGAGATCATGGAGCGAAATATTAACCTACGGGTTTAAGCCACCAGCTCGAGGCTATCATAATGCAATCGTTGATTCTTCTTCCCGAATAATAGTTTTCGGCGGGTTTAACGTAACTTGTCTTTTCAGTTCAACAATGCAATGATAACGTTTGCTTAGGATAATGGCTTTTTGTCTGATACCTATATCTACTATCCTCTCACCAATGTTTGGGAACAACCTAACTACAGAGGAACCACCCCTATGAAGCGTCAAAAATTCTCTATGCATTGGGTAAATACCATTTCTCGCTGAAGCTCTTGAAACTCAATTGATATTGTTGGCTTAGAATCAAGAGTCAGTGTGGGTGTATGGAGGCAAAACCGAAGGAGGTTACCTCTCTGATTTGAATATTCTGGATCTCACAACGAATTCATGGACTAAATATGACACATATGGAGCAAAACCTACTGATAGACAGTGGCAAGCGAGCGCTAGACATGGATCTAAGATTTACTTCATGGGTGGTTGCAACTATAAGTCGTATACTTGCTCTCCTGGAACGTACGTACTAGACGCTGATACGCTTTATTGGACAATTCTTACAGATGAATCGAGGTAATATTGTAGTTTGAGGCAGCTCTTATCGAAATTTTTCAGTACCTCAGGCCCAGCTGCCAGAGAAGGAGCTTCAATATCGAAGGTAGGAGGGTTGCTTTATATATTCGGAGGGTGCAAACTATACGAGGAATGTTACAACGATCTATACGTCCTTAACACCTCAGACCCATGCCCACTGGAATGCAGTGCTCGTGGTATCTGCAGAAATAGCCGCTGCTTCTGCGAGAAAGGATTTTACGGTATTGCACAATGATATTGATGAAAAGCTGAAATATTTACTAGGTAATGAGTGTGAGGTAAAAGCAATGTGCCCGAATAACTGCTCTGATAATGGTATTTGTGATACAAACGGAAAATGTATATGCTATAACGGATTCGCCGGAAACAACTGCTCAACTGTATTGGACTGCCCTTCTAATTGTACTGGCGAAGCGAACGGCGTTTGCCAGAGTGATGGCACCTGCGCCTGTAATCCAGGATATTTGTAAGACTCCGCGCTCTTCAATTTTTCTTAGATTAATTATTTATATATCTCTAGGGGAAGCGCATGTGCAAAATACGATGCAGATGCGATTAAGACGTGTCCAAATGACTGTTCTGGCAATGGAAAATGTGATTGGAAGACAGGAAAATGTACATGTGAAGTAATTGATAAATATATAAAACTGGTTGATTAAAGTTACTTGTTCTCAATCTAGCCTTTCATGGGCGGTGATGACTGCTCAACAACAGTCGATCAAGATGTCAAAGAAATTATCGATGATTTAAATACAGCTGAAGCAGAAGTTCAGGCGTTCGCTGATAGCATGGCGAGCAGCGTGGCTTTACGGAATCCAAAGATGAGCAAATCAAGCACCGATCGAGAGAATATTAATTTGGATGATCCCAAATCGATCCAGGAAAAGATTCAAGAAAAAGAGAAGGAAATCATGAATATGATCGACATTTACAACTCCTACTCAAATGATACGAAGATTGAGAAGCTTGGATTGTCAAAGAGTAAGATCGCGGCTGAACTTTCCACCAGCATCAAGAACTTGGACTCGGCCAATACCACCGCCGTTGTCAACGCAACCGTTATCATGCCGAGCGGGTTGAATAAATTTATGTTTGAATCAGCCCCTGCAATGGATTATCTATATACCGAAGAAGCAAATGCAACAAACACTTCCACCAATACCTGCCTTAATGACTGCAGCAGTAATGGACTATGCTATAACGATACCTGCTATTGCAGACAAGGCTTCCTAGGAGCTGACTGTTCGGTGTTACAATCTACAGTCAATTCTAAGGGAATAAAAATCGAAGAAGCTGTAAAAATTGCCGGTGGTGTGCTTTTTGTTGGATTTATTACAGGTAAAGAGCCAACCCAACCCAGCAATTATTAACTAAATACTGTTGAATGAATAGGATTATGTGTAATTTTCATTATGATGAGGAAGGTAGAGGCCGCCGATTACCAAGACATTAAAAACGCTGTCGAAGAAGCTGAACATGAAGAACTAGATGATTAGAGATATTTGAAGGAGCATGCAGAATTTATGACTTTGTACTATTAAAGCCCTATTGATTAGAATCTTTATGACATTCTGGTTGATATATATATTATCTGAGTGGTGATTAGCTTTTTCTGGGACTGCTTTGGTTCGTCCGCTTTTCAAAATAATGTTCATATTAGGCGCGGCAATTTTTTTAATAAATAAATTGAAAAACCAAAAAAATCAGAAAATAGGAAACTAATCATGTCCTCCAAAAATCCGATCTTCAAAGAGCCTTTCACCGTCGAAGAAATTGACGCTAAAGGAAAGTTTTTCTCAAGAGGTACTGTCAATGCGGTTAGAGGATATCTTATTGTGCTTTTAGTCTCAAGAATCGAAGCGAAAAATGAATCTTTCAACCTGGATTTAAAAATTGACATCAACATCGATCTTTACACCATGAAGAAGGGCCAAGTACTCATCTTATCCTTTCAGTCTGTGACTCAGTATGTAGAACTATTCAGTTGCGCTTGCTACTTCACTGAAAAAGGACGGAGGTGAAGCTACAGGTAGCCTTTTATTATAAAACAGCAGATATGAATTGATTGAAATAAGGCCTCTACGACGCCGAGGAGCTAGAAAAAGGAAACCTCATCGATGAGTACGAGCAAGCTGATTATGTCATGTTTGGAAAAATATACAAAATCGAAGAAGTTAAAAAAGACACGTAAGAAATCACTCATATTCATTCAATTAAGCGTTCTTCTGGGTTCTAGAATGGCTGTTTATGCATCTTATGGCGGTTTGTTGATGCGTTTGGAAGGAGACGCCGCGTTGCTCAAAGTCATTCCTTATGACTCGAGAATATATGTTCTAATTAGCAAGATCTAAGCTTTGTCCAAGAAATCAATTACAATGTTCTCTGTATGCCGGATTTGGTTGTTTCTTTGAGTTTATGAGTGTGGTCTTATAGTCAATCATTCGCAAAGGCTCTTTTATTAAAGTCCATATTTGGCGGGAAATTACCACTGTTCGATTCCAAATTTTGAATGCTCTTCAATAATTTCCCCCATAAATTGGCTAATATTTCTTTCTCTTGTTCGTTAAGGTTCAAAGAAAATAGAATAAGTAGATTGTTCAAATTAGATAATAAGAGATTAAGTCACTCGCAACTCGAGATTTTCAGTGAATAAAGAATAATTGAGAGATATATTTAATGCAACATGCTAATGTTGGTTTAATACGTTATCTGTAAAAGGTTGTAGAGACAGAGAGCCAGGAAAAGCAAACTTTGCTTTATTTAGATTCGACTTTACGTTAGATAAAACTCAACACCTTAAATAAATTAATTTTTCCTTAGAGGAGAGATATTTGAATTTTCACCATGGCTTTTGCCCTTGTATTTCTATTCGTGCTCTCAGTAATCCTGATTGTGGGCGCCTACTTGATCTGGAAATCTGATCTCCCAGAAAACGACAAAATGATCTCAATTATCGCAATTCTGTTATTATTCGCAGTCGTTACTATCATCAACGAAGCCAAAAAATCCTCAGCAGACGACATCAACATCGTGGAGCTTGAAAGCTATTTCTTTAATCCTAAGGACCTCGAAATTCAGAACAGATACGAACTTCCTCTCCTCAATGACTACAAAGAGTTCGTTGGCGCAACTTTAGGAGAATACAACCTTCAAAAACCAAAGTCTGTTGCATTTGTATTGCTGGAAGGAGAAAAGGAAATCGGAAAGACTCTTGCGTTTAAGGAATATGTGCGGATGTTACAGATTGATAAAAAGCCTGCACTATATATCGATCTTAAACACATCGGATCAGACGTCTCTCGCCTGGCTAACTTTTTTAAGCTCTCCAATATTACTGAGCTTGGGCAAGTATTCGAGAAATTTAATAAAGAAGGTCAAATCCCAGTCGTTGTCTTCGATCATTTTGATCAGGCTTTCAGAGATAAAGACTCAGCAGCGTCTTCAAACTTATGTAAATACTTAAGAGAGCTCTTTGATTCGAAGAAGGTCAACCTTATCCTCATTACGAGCAAATCAGACGTGAAACTAAAATTACAAGCAGGTAATTTTATATTAACATTATATGACGAGCTTATGGAATGTACGAAATTTATTAGATCTTGATATTTCTCGGAGACTGACTGTGCTAGAGTTCAAGCAAAGAAGTCCTGAGACGATTGAGAAATACTTGGTGGACAAATTCAATCCTGCTGTCGTGAAATCTTCTGAAAAGAAATTTAATCATAAAAACGTGCAAGTTTTATTAAACACTACCAGCTTTTATTGGAATGTCCTTAATTCATATAAACTCCAAATGGACGAGGCGCAAAGCGTTGTAGGTATGAGCGTGGATAGTTGCAACGTTCTATCTTATAATAAATTTTTTTGTTTAGAATTTTGCAAGGGCTATATCCATAGCTTAGCCAGTATGTTGAAGGGAAGGGTTGAGGAGAGAAAAATATACGAAGTGATGGCAGAAATGATGTGGAAGCCTCAAACTAAGCGATATATAAATCAAGGAGTGCCCTATTCAAGCATCAAAACGCGCTTAGAGGAAGATGATCATCTCGGAGCGAAGCTTAAATTAGCTACGAATGACGGAATCTTGAAAATCGGACATGGAAATGTCAGCTTCGCGAACACTGCAATTTTTAATGCTGCTGTCAAATTAATAAAGTAACTAATTTCCCCATTTGAATTTAATGCTAATTTCTTAAAAAAACAAAAGTCCAAGCTATTCAGACGGTTTTCAGTTGTAAGGAATACTGCTTATGTGAAGAGAAAGAATAAGAGCTTTGTTTCATAACAATAGGCGATATCTTAGCTTTTTCTAATCAGATTTTGCGATTCAAGCCATTTTCATTTTATGTTATCTAGTTGGGCTTAATGGCACTGATTTATATAACAAAAAGTTGTAAATTATGATTTACAATGGCAATTCCTCTATTTTTTACTAACATAACGGAGACATTTGGATAGTGTTGATCCAAAAAAAAGATATACTAACTCCAAATAAAAAGAAAATATAAATTTCGTTATATTAACTTAATTCGAAATTTTGCATGATACCAATCGCTCTCATTGCCCTTGTCGTCCTCTCGATCATTTTGATAGTTGGAGCTTTCTTCATCTGGAAGTCAGATTCGTCACTAAACCAAAAAATAATATCCATCATACTGATTCTGGCTCTTTTCACAGTTGCTACCATAGTGAACGAAGCTAAAAGTCTGCCGCGGAATGAAGTATCAGTCCCTACACCAGAATTGGAGAGCTACTTCTACAACTTCAAAAATACCGAATTCAAGTCCAAATATGAATTACCTCTGCTAAACGACACTAAAGAGTTTGTTAACGCAGCATTAGGAAAATATAGTTTTGAAAACCGAGGATCTATCGTGTTTTTACTACTGGAAGGTGAGAAAGGGATTGGAAAGACATACGCTTTGAAAAAATACGCGAAAATGCTGCAAATTGACCACACACCGACACTGTATCTTGATATTAAACAAGTTGGAGCTGATATCGATCGGCTCGCGGCTTATTTCAAAGTCTCGAACATCAGTTTGCTCAACCCAATCTTCGATAAATTCAAAAACGGGAGTCAGACGCCAGCCATTATCTTGGACCATTTCGAATATGCTTTCAGCAACACAGAGCCAGCAGCGACTTCAAAGTTCCTGAAATACCTTACAGAGCTATTTGATTCGAAAAAAGTGAATATCGTTCTCGTTACGAACAAACCAGACGTGAAACTGAAGTTGAGAGCAGGTAGTTCTGAATATGTGAGCCATCTAACGCATTTCATTGTGTGTTGAAAATAATAGATATGGAGATTTCGAGGAGACTTACTGTACAAAAATTCAAACAAAGGAGTCATGAGACGATTGAGAGCTATTTAATAGAAAAATACAATCTTGGTGTAATTAAAAAAGCCACGGCCAAGAGGTTTGAGGAGGAAAATATCAAATCTGTCTTAAATTCAGTCGGATTTCATTGGAGCTTCCTCCATTCCTATAAGACTCAGTTGCAAGAAGTAAAGAGTGTCCAAGGTACTCATAATCAAATTGAAAGAAAGACCTAATCAACGCTAGATTTCTGCCATATGTATATTCAAGGACTTGTTATGTGGCTACAGGATAGAATCGAGGAGAAAGAGCTCTATCAAGCAATGCTTGATGCGATGAGGGATCCTCATTTAAAAACGAGCTATACACATCAAGGAATCTCTTATTCATATCTCAAGTCAAGTCTAACAGATGGTTCTTGGGAAGTAAAAATTAAAGAAGCAACAGAAGACGGAATTTTGCAATTTGGACATGGGACTGTGAGTTTTACTAACCTAGCGATTTTCAATGCTGCCCTCAAATTAATCTAGTAGCAATTTTTCATTATTATGTCAATATAACAATTTTTCTTAGTCCGAATCATTACAAAGGATGTTAGACCTATTAAAAAGACAATTCGATTGGAGAAGACCGGACTCATGGTTGTTGTGAAAGTTATTTGAAAGTGAAGAAAGCTTGTTTGGCGATTAGACTACAGAGCACTTTTTTTTAAAAATTTTATGAGTTCAGAACATGCATTTATATTCTATTTGTAACAAATCATTCTAACTTTCCAGAACTCAATAATTCGCCTTTAGTTTTTATATTGATTGATATCTTGATGTCAAGCTTGCTCTAATCATACGCTCCTCTACCATAATGAACTTCCTTTTATCCATGATTCTTTAAAATCAAGTCGCAATATGAAAATATTATAGAATCCTGCAGCTTAACTGATTACTAATAGTTTTTGTTAATGCTAATCATATCTCTAAGATGCAAGCTATTTGACGTTTTTTGGAGTCTAATTTACATTTTTTAAAAAAATACTCATCAACCCCATAGGAGCTCAAATCTGTATCTAATTACTCGCTCGACTTTGCTCAAAAGTCATCCACTTAAGAGATGATCTGAACAACAAATGTATTAACATTTAACAAGCATTCACTGTCCGTTTTTATAGTTCACCCAAAAATCGATTTTTTTAAAAAAAAGAGCTTGAGTGATCCGACTTTTTCCATGTGATCTACCACTAACGAGTACATCTCTCACTCGGTTTTTGAAGGGAATTCGTTGTAGGCATATACTGACTGGCTTTAAAAAAAATAAAGATGATCAGTCTATTGTAGCTAAATTAAGAGATAAAAAACGATAAAGTCTCAGGTATTTTATATATCAGCTTAAAGCAGAACTGAGTATAAAAAATAACAAAAATACTAACTACAGATGGGTCTTGTTGAATTTATTTATAAACTACGAGAGAAACGCAGACTGAATGCCAAGCAGGTCCCGCGAGAAGTAACTCTTCACGTCCCTGATCATAAAATCACCAAAAATGGCATTCAGACAGCAAAATATAACTGGCTCACTTTCTTACCTCTAAATCTGCTTGAACAAGCTACTCAATTATCTAATATTTACTACGCCATAATCTCTATCATGTCAGCAATCCCCGACATCTCTATCACCGATGGAAATCCCGTTCTCGCATATGCACTTGTTGTGGTTGTTATCTTCACAATGCTAAAAGACTTATACGAAGACAGGAAACGTCAGGTCCTAGATAAGAGAGAAAACAATCGCATTGTTCGAGTTTTCGAACATGGGAAATGGCACGAAAAGAAGAATAAAGACATTCAGGTCGCCACTGTTATTCAAGTTATGGAAAACGAATCCATACCAGCTGATATCCTGCTGATAGATTCATCTAACGTCGCAGGAATCTGCTTCATCGAAACTGCGAATTTGGACGGAGAGGCAAATCTCAAGACCAAACTTCTGAAACGCGAGCTAAAACAAGCAATGAACTGCGAAAAGGAATTCGAAGGCGCCGAGCCAATCAGTTTTACTTACATGCATCCGAACCAATACATTTACAAATTTGAGGGAAAGGCCAGACTCCATGATGGCAAGGAAATTCCTCTTGAATATGAAAATTTCATTCCTCGAGGAACCGTTTTGAAAAATACTGCATGGATCAAAGGTATGGTGGTTTACACAGGAAACGAAACGAAGATCATGCTGAATTCTATTCATGCGAAGTCGAAACATTCAGGTATCGAAAGGTCGACCAATAGCCGAGTATTGTTGCTCTTTGTGATTCAGATTGTGATCTCGCTGGTTGCTGCGATCGTCGCCGCGACTTGGATGGATTGGAACGCGTCCAAGCATGTATACTTGCGTGTCTCCTCATCGAACAGCTACACGTATAACTTTTTTGTTACCTTTGGTACATGGAATCTCCTTATCGCGCAAGTGCCAATTTCTATCATTATTCATTTGGAGATTGTGAGAATTTTCCAAGCGATCAAGGTGATTAAAGACCCCAGAATGAAAACAAAAACCGGTGTTGAGGCTTCTGTTCAAAACTCTGCGGATATCGAGGATTTAGGGCAGGCTAATATCATATTTTCTGACAAAACGGGCACGCTAACGAAGAATGAGATGCATTTTAGGATGATTTCCATTGGAGGAGTACTCTATGGAGGCAACAACATCGAGGGCAAGCCCCAAAACCCCTCTGTTCAAGAATTAAATACTTCGAAGTTAGTTATTGTTCACAAAGGGGAAAACCAGCCAGAAGAGCACAAACAACAAGATGAAGCAAGGAATCAGAATGCGGACCCTTCATCCGGAGAAGTCAACAAAGTTCCTTTTGTTGATTTTGAAGACCGTAATTTCATGAGTCTCATTATCAACGAGAATGCCCCGGAGCATAAAAACGTCATCGAAGCGCTAAATTGCCTTGCTCTCTGCCATACTATCGTCCGGGACGAGAATGGTCACTACAATGCCACCTCTTCTGATGAACTAGCTCTAGTCAATTTCGCTAAATTCGGCGGGTACGAGTTTATGGGCACTTCAAAAGAAGACATCCACACTTGGTTCCTTCAAACACCGAAGGGGATGGTTGAATACAAACTCCTACGACTGTTTGAATTCAATTCCGATAAGAAAAGAATGACTGTAGTTCTTCTCAACAAGGCTACAAACGAGATTTGCCTTATCTGCAAAGGAGCTGAAGAATCGATAATGCGTTTGATAAAAAAGGACGACCCAACTCTCATTGAAAAAACTTACTCTCATGTTATCGAGTCATCAAAGCTCGGTTTCAGGACGCTTGTTTACTGCATGAAGAAGCTCACCGAATCAGAGTATAATGAATGGAATAAAAAATACCAGGCAGCGGAACTGCTCACAGGCGAGGAGAAAAAAACTGCTCTCTTTACGCTGGAGACCGAGCTTGAAACTAACTCCTCGGTGATAGGAGCGACTATTATCGAAGATAAACTCCAAGACGAGGTAAAGGAAACACTTGAGTTCCTGAGAAGCGCAGGAATTAAGGTCTGGATGATCACTGGTGACAACATTGAGACAGCAATGAACATTTCAAGGTCCTGCGGACTCGTTGGTCATGATGTCCAATTCGAGCGATTTGATGAGACGGATAAACTTGCGCTTATCACTCATGTGAATAGATACATAAAGACGTTCGAGAGCAACCAATTGAATAAGTTAGCCGTTATTATGTCAGGAGCGGCCTTGGAATATATTCACGACCCAGACATCCCTCAAAACGACCTGTTTAGGAAGTTTGCTCAGGCGCAAGCTGTTGTGTACTGCAGAGTGTCACCTAAACAAAAAGGAGAAATTATCGTTCATTACAGAAAAGCTAAACCGACCGCTGTCACATTAGGCATCGGAGACGGTGTGAACGACGTTGCGATGCTTGTAACAGCTCACGTTGGAGTCGGAATCAAAGGATTCGAGTCGCAAGCAGCGAGAGTCGCTGAATTTGCGATCGGAGAATTCCGCTTCCTTAAGAACCTCATGTGTGTCCACGGGCGAGAAGCTTACAGAAGAAACTCTACTCTTCTAAGCTACGTTATTTACAGAAATATGATCATTTGCGGTCCTGTTATCTACTATGGATTCTTAAGCACCTTCAGCGGAACTCCGATGTACGACGCCGTAATGATCAGCTTGTACCAGCTGGTATATGCAACACTACCTGTCACAGTTTACGCTATATGGGACAGAGAATTTTGTGACGCAAGCTTCCTGAACGAGCAAAGTCTCTACAAAACCGGAAGAGACAATACCTTGTACAACATCAAGGAATTCTCTCTGTGGCTCATTAACCCTCTCATCCAGGGTGTTTGGAATTTCTATTTAATCGTATATGGCTTGGACAGTAGCTTTGTGACCTCAGATGGTCACACCAACACGTTCTGGGTTACGGCGCAGGCGAGTTTCTGGATGGTTGTTATTGTTTGTAACATCAAGGAAGCCGTAGTGGCGTTTAGCATCAACTTCCTGTTCATCTTGAGCATGCTCTTCGGTATTGTATTTTTCATCGCGTACTTCGCGTATTTGAGCTCGTACACCGATTACGATCTCTACTATTGTTTCGAATTCATGTTCTCAACGCCGAATTTCTATTGGGCGACATTTTTGATCTTCGTAATGAGCATTTTTGCTGATGTCGCGTGCCGAAACATGAGATACCTGTCAATGCCAAACTACGTTGAGCTGAGAAAAAAGGACAAACAACTCAGGAAGGAAAAAAAGAATTGCTAAGTATCAGCTTCTAATCTATATTGAAAATCCGATAATTACATGTTTTCTCATTTCATCTCGGTAGTTATTTCGAGTGAAAAGTAAAAACATTTCATGCTTTCTCAAACTTCGTGAATTTGAAAAACTTAATGTATATATTGCCGAGCTCTTAAGGTAATAATTCAATTTCAATATTTTGCCTGCAAAACGAACAAGCGACACATCAGTATCATCATAAGGATTTCTTTTGAAATGGTCAAACTCTACTGTAATCTAATGAAATACGTGGATTTTGGGTTATTCGGGTAATCATTTTTAGAAAAATCCTCAACAAGGATCAGAACAGAGCATAGTATATATATATTCTCTATCTATCAATACGAACTGAAGCTGGTATAAGCATATTTATGCTTCCTTTTGGGTATAGATGCTATCGTTGGGTTCTAAAATACAGATCCAATTTCAAGAGTTAACATAATAGGGGTTAATTATAAGGCTATAGTTCCACACCAGCTTCTTTCTTTCCAATCTTGCTTTGCTCTGCTTATGTTCCTATGTTTCGCTTATTGCTTGGTCGATGAACCAGCTGCTGTTCCTGGTCGTTTCTTACCGTCAGTCTTCTCTTCTTCCTCTATAAAGTGATTCATTTTAGACAACGCTCATAAAATCCATAATTACTAGGTCCTTTGCCAATTGTTCCAGTAGTCTTCACACCTAAAATTCATAAAATTGTCGCCCTAAACTCGATTGAATATGGGTTACCTCCGGTACGAGCGCCAGCAACACCTCCTTTAGCGCCTGCTCCAGCGGGCTGTTGCGCCTTTAATTGTTCGATAATTCTATTTAAGTTCTGGATTGCATGCTTAAGAGTGACAATCTCGAGCTCTTTCTTCTTCTCGGACTCTTCAAGCTGCTGAATGCGTTCTTCATATGGCTTAATCTTGTTGAGGAAAAAAGTTTCAAGCTCTTCCATGGAGTAAATGCTGCTCTTTTTGAAGTACTAACTTATTTTTTGAAATTATTGAAATTAATTTTATAGACAGCTAAAATAATTTATTCGAAACACGTTTTGATTATATCTTTTGTTAATGACTCATTCTCTCTCCTTGCTGTGAAAAAAGATATTTGCTTTTACTGCCATATAGATATAGAAATATTTCCAATATCTAGATAGATATCTCTCAAATATCAAAGAAATAAACCTTGATACTCATTAATAGACGAGTATTGAAAGTTCACAGCATTTTGTTAGCAGAAAAGTATTTCATTTCAATATTAACTCCTAAAACTTCCTGATGACAAACTCCTTCGACTGACTAAGGCCCTTTTTCACCTTTCTATCCCATGGTTTGCCAGCAAACTTATCAAATGCTGAGCCTAACCGGTAGGTTCCTGGGCCTGGGCTTACGATTTTAGTGTTTGTAAAATCGCTTCTTCTCCCGAATCCAAATCCAATACCTTTGAATCTCTCATTTTTAGTTGCAGGCGAATCGATGTTGTATTTGTTACAAGCAGGCGTGTCCATATTGACCATCTCAGAGAACATCTTCCCTTTTAGTCTGAACCCAACCTTGGTTTTCCCGCTTGGGTCTCGGTTGATCTCGTACTGTCCTGGACCTGGAAGCTCAGCAGCAACTGCAGGGAGGAGCTGAGTGTATCCAGGAAGATGGACTTTCTCATAGGCTTTGTAGCTAGCTCTAAACGTAAACTTCTTGTCTTTCAGCATATCGACGCTTGATTTGAGGGAGTATTTGCCTGGAGATGGGAAGTCTCTGACAGAATTGAGCTTCAAGTCTGCCATTTGGACTTTTCTGCCGAAGCCGAGGGTTGTTGTTCTCGCTGATCGGCATGAAGGCAATTCAATTGACCCAAGGTGAGGATGTTGTGGTGTACTATGGAATCTCTCGGCTTTTGGGAACACAAATGACATAACTGATTGCTGTAAAGTTGCTGCACTGTGGTAATCCGACATCATGCCGAAGCCGTTGCTGGAAAACAGAGCAGATCTTCTGAGAGGAGCGTCGTCTTGCCAGGAGGAGTAGTACGAGGCCGCCATCTTCTTCCTTCCAGAGGATCTCATCATATCCTGATTAGGACTGTCAGCAGTCTCAGGCTCATAGGCCTGGGTCTTTGGCTTTTGAGGAGTCAGCATTGTTTTCCCTGATAGAGGCTCAGGCTCATACCTTTGGGAAACTTTCTTGGCGTCCTCGTTTTTGTTCTCAAATAGCCCAGAATACGTGAGAGTCTCTATAGGTCTTTGGTATTGAACGGGCTGCTCTTGATTGGTCTCTGTTTCTTCGTTTGTCTCGGTTGGTTTGTGGAATTGGCTCTTTGTTCCTTGAAAAGCTGATGTTTTGAGCTTTTCAGCATCATCTTCACCTTGTTGCTCAGGATTACCGTCTTGGACAGGCGCCTGATCGAGCTGTTTATCCTCATTAGGCAACGCTCCGTCTTCTTTCTCTGCGTTTTCGTTGATATTATTTTCACCGCTTTCTACTTCCTTCTCATCGGACTTGATTTGAGGGTCAGCTAAAGCTTCAGCATTTTCTTGCTGAGAGTGATTGACCTGCTTGTCGTCTGCGCTTTCCATTAATTTTTATATCTCGTGAATTAATTCCAATAAAAGCAATAAAAGATGCCAGGCTATTAGTAGTTTCAAATAAATAGATCGAATAAAGTTAGGATAAAACTCTCACTATAATCCCAAGCTTTAAATATTTTACGAAGAAATGTCTTTTGCTATTCGATTTTTCCTTTGCTGCAAAAGCACATCTGATGACAGCAAGGACCCAGCTGTCAAAAAGTCTGACCTAACTCCTGCAGACAAGTCTAGCAAGCCAGAAGAATCCAAAAACGAGAACGATTTAGCTCAGAATCGTTTGACTATTCAAGCGGATCAACCGTATAAGGAGCTATCTTTTAGCGATTTGAATGCAATCAACCCACAAAATTGTATAATCATTGATCAGGAGAAGAGAGAACCGCTATCGCCGTCATCAAAAAAATATTCGCAAGAGAAGGAATCGAATCTCAACTTGACCTTCACATCAGAAACGAAAGAGCGCAACCGCACAAGCACAATAGCAACAAATAACGAAACTAGCTCAAACACTTTCAGCGTTTCTGATCCATCGAAAGCCAAGCTTGACGAAACGAACTCGAAACAACTAAAAGGCGGGATGGTTTTGAAAAAGATTGTAAGAAGAGAAAAGGAGCCTGGATTACAGGAAAATTCATCAACGCTACATAGCGGGCACAAAAATACACGAGAGGTTCTCAATTCTACGCCTGTGATGAGATCTGCGACGCTAAAGATTTAAAGAAAAGTTGATATAAGCTAAAATATTAGAGTTCGAAATTGCGATGTGTTCATGAGTTATTTTATATAAAAAACTTTTGTATATAATCATTTTTATCATTTTTTAAAATTTTTTCTTTTTTCTAATCGAAAAAAGTTGTGAAGTTCGCTGTGTTCCGTGATTGAATTAAATATTTATTAAAGTAGCTTAACCTTAATAAAAGGGTTCAATCCCCTTTAATGCAAAGATTCCTTCCTATCAATAGCAAACTTGTTCATATATTAGAACTTTGGAATAGATCCTCCTGCTGCTGTGCTATACATCCACGAACTCAGTGATTAAATGATTTAATTGAGAAATAACAGGAAAGAAGGGTGCTATTAAATTGGCTTTCTTCCTTTGATCAGGCATCGGATGAAGCACAGCTTTTTGACTGGAAATCATTTGCTACCGGTTGTTGGTTATGGAGACCGACATAAATAGCCTTTACTTTTCCTAAGTTTGTAAATTACTATACTGTGAAAAAGGAAAATTCTAACTCACTTATATCGATGGAGAAATTGAATATCGGAAAAATTAGACTGTGGATACAACAACCTAAGGTCTCCTTCAGGAAATATTGAAGGAGATATATTACTTGAAATTCTACTAAGGTGGACTAATTCTATTTTTACGAGATATCAAAAGAGCATTTCTTTTGGGATGAATTTACACAAATAAATCTGGTTTTTTTTTTTGACTTTATTAATGTGCCTGCTTTTTCATCTCAACCGATAAAGGTTGTCTCTTGAGCCTACATATGAATTAGCAATCTTTGTTCAGTTTTTTTTTTGGTTTTTTTTCTTTTTCGAAATTCACCTTCCCTTAGGCCTTGTGATTTGGATTGACCCATTGCTATAACATTGGATAAAATTTTTTTCCCTCTTTGAATGCTCCGAAATTTTCATCGTTTGCTAGATTTGAATCCTCATATACCGGTAATCAGTAAAACACTCCATCTGACAATCTTTTCACCGCAAATGAACCATGATTCTATTTTACTGACAATAGTTTACGGTCTAGAAGCCTTTTAAAACTGACAAAACTCAAATCAAATCTGTTCCTTCTACCCGAGCTCGTCTGTTCCTAAGAACTAAGAATCGTAACAAGAAGCGATAGGATTTGAACTGGAAAATTCTTGATCTAATCCAGTAACTCTAAATAAAATTTTTCCAAGGAATTTGTTGATAGCTTTTCAATAAACAAGGGTTAATTCAAAAAGTTCGATTTGAGTTCATATTGGATTGGGAAATATGGAGAATAAATACGGATGTCCTCACTACAGCAGGAAATGCGAGATCTTAGCTCCTTGCTGTAACATGTGGCACGGCTGTAGACACTGCCACAACGACCTATATAAAGGACCAAAAGGTCCTGGCTGTACAGTCGAGCAGCTTTCACGATCCGATGTCAAAAAGATCAGATGCTTGCTCTGTAAAGAAGAACAACCGCCCTCTGCAGAATGCATCAATTGTGGTGTAACTTTCGCAAAATATTATTGCGAAAAATGTATTTTTTACGATGATTCAGATTCAAAAGAGATCTTTCACTGTGATGACTGCGGAATGTGCCGGATTGGGAAGAAGGAAGAGAACCAACACTGTTTCACGTGCGGACTTTGCATCAGTAAAAGTTCTATAAATAAACACAAATGTTTGGGAATAAGAGGCCAAAAGTGTCCGATTTGTATGGAGTCTTTGTTTGAATCTATCAAACCATATGTACAATTAAGCCGCTGCAGCCATTGGATCCATGTGGAATGCTTTGAAAATTATTGCCATACTTCCGAAATGAATAGATGCCCGGTCTGTGGAACAAGCATAATTAAGATGGAGAAGGAAGATATTGAAGTGGTGGACAAGATTATTGAAGAAAACAAGGCTGCTATGCCGGCAGAGCTTAAGGATAAGAAGGTTAGCATTCTTTGCTTGGACTGTTTAAACAAGTGCGAAGAAGTAGAATTCAATTGGATAGCGTTGAAGTGCACGAACTGTGGGTCGTATAATACGAAACAATAATTTATCTGATATAATTTTTTTTTAAAGAGAAACTCGATTAAGCTGATTTGATTTCGCGAGCCTTTTCGACTTGAGTTTCCTTATTTATTAACTTGAAATTACTGCATGATTGAGAAGTTGAGGTGTATAAATGGTTTAATCGCATTAAACTGAAAATAAAACTAAACTGTTTCAAAAGGGGACATAAAATTTAATACAGCGATGGACGCGAAGAAGGTCACAGACGAGAATCTGGTAGACTCAACTGTTGTTGGAACCATAAGAAACCTTAGGAAGAAGCAGTAACTATGTGCTTGCTCATTGAAAAAGCTAATGAATTAACTCTAGTGGAACAGACGTCCCAAAATTGAACCACTCTTCCAGCTTAGAAGACGAGTCGAATGGGCAACGTCGGACGGAAGGTAATATCCCAATGTTTGAAGCAATACCTAACAGTCTATTCAGCGGAAACACCCGAGTCCATAATCGCTGGGTTGAGTGCCAGTGACTCCAAGCCCAAAGGCTTGACGATGGAGGAAAAATTCCTGGAGTCACCTCAAGAAGTCAAGCGGCCAGCCAAACAAAAAGTCACCATGCCAGCGAGACTCTACGAGAAGGGGGTAAAGGAAGACCGAAAGAAGAGGAGAGAGGAAGCGAAGAAAAAGAAAAATGAATTCAGCTTTTTTGATAAGAAAAATAAAGATCTCATCATGAGTATACCTCATCCCTTTGCTTCTTCCAAACCCTGATCTTTCTGCAGCTTTTCTACAGCAAATATTGACGAAGAGCAAGATTATCAAAGAATATCTTGAAGAAAATAATGCTACAACGAGCGCTGTCGAAAAACAAGTTTTAAAGGACAATCACGTGTTTTTATGTATTCCTTGCTGATCTATCTGGATGATGCTGAGCGTTGTTTTAGATTTTACCGGCATGTTCGAGACGATGTATAAAGCAGAAGAAATAACAAATGATCTGAAAAATCTCCCCAAGTCAGTGCATACAAAGTTTGAAAAATGTTTGCTGGAGAAGATTCAAACGAAGAAATGGCATGAGGTAACCGTGCAAGCAACAAAGGGTAATTTTTCGAGTTGGTTTTGGGTGTTGACGCTTTGTGGCTAGAAAAATATAAAGATATTGAAGACTGTTTTGAAGCAATGAAGAATGAGCTGCTGTTCAAATTAAATAATATCACCTTTGAATAAGCAGAGGAAGGTGGTGTTATAAATTTTATTGGAAAGAAGATGAAATTAGACGTCATCATCAAAATAATGTTTTTAGCAATGAAACGAATGAATTTGGTATGAATATATATTTAAAGCGTTGCTCAAATGCTTGTCGTACCAATTATATATATGAAATTGCCGTTTTCACAAGAGATTGGTCAATTTTCAGTGATTCATTCAATGCAATGCAAGGCTTTAATTTTCGGGTTTGAGATAGCAAGAATTGATTAATTCATAGAGGAAAAAGACTCTCATGAGATTCGGCTCTATATATTCTAGAGGCTCATGTGGTTTCCAAAGGAATTGAACCACACTCTATTTAAGTTAAGACCTCTATTTCATTCATTGTTGCTGCACTTATTGCATGTAAAGCAAACAATAATTAGAGTTCGCAACCAGTCCTCAAGCAAGAAAAACTTACATTATCCTCTCTTACTTCAGATGTGATGAGCGAATTTCTTGTTGTATCACTTGCTTTTCAGTTGTTTTGTTTAAAATCGATTAATTTTCTCTTGAAAGTTTTTTTGTGAGCGCTTAGTTACACAATATAGTACCAAAACACAAATTTCAAATCCTTCGTATTTCGAGTATTGAAAAATCGTTAAATAAAAGATAAACTCAACAGTCGAAAGTTAAAACCGAGTTTTAGCAATGTATGCCTCACGGTTCGAGATCGAGCAAAAAGTACACATGGTCGGAGAGATAGAACGACTAAATTTGGTTAACTACGAGCTGAAGCGGCAAAATGAAATGATGCAAGCAGAACTTGCGCAATTGAAGAAATATTCACCTGAACAGGTCCCAGACCTCTTAAGAAGAATATCTCAGCTCGAAAACGAATTGCGCATCCGTGAAGTAGAGTCCCGAAGTAGAGACAGAACCTCAAGCCCACGAAATCGTCGCAATCCTGATTCTCCAAACAGAACAAGAGCTCTTCAGATGGAACTCGAAGCTCTCAGGAAAGAGAACGAAGGAATGAAAATTGTCAAAGACATTGTCGAAGACCTTAATCGCAAGAACGACACGCTTAATCTCGAAATTCAGGATAAGGAGCGTGAGATAGACCATTTGGCGGCAGAAAACGAGCGGTTAAAGAGTAAAACAGCTCATCTTCAGGATGAGATTGCTCATGTAAGAGCCCGATCGAGCGGAGAGTCTGCGGAAAACCGAGAAAGAGCGAATTTCATGGATAAAATGAATAAAAAGCTTCATGATCTCAATGTCGAAAATCAGCAACTGAAGAAGGCGCTGGTCGAACAAGAGAAAATAATTGAGGAAAACAATCGCCAAGCCATGAAAGAGCGCGAGACCGTCAGACAAGACCTGAAAATGAGTATGTCTGCCCAGAAGAGAGAGCATGAGATTGAAATAAGCCATCTAAAGAACCAACTAAGAGATTTCGATAATCTCAGAGAAGAGGTTAGAGAGAAAGAAAGGGCCCTCTCTCTCGCAAACTCGAAACGAAGAGACCTCGAAGAGGAAGTTGCTCGGCTTCAAGATCAGTTAGCGAGGAAAGAGAATGTCCAAAATGAGGTGATGAGCAGCTTGAACAATAAAACAGGGGAGTTGGAGCGACTTAGGATGGAGAATTTAGATAAGGCGCGAACGATTGAGCAGCTGGAAAACAAATTGAATCTGATGGAAGCGAATCATATGCAGCGCTTGGACGCCGTGAACAATCACTGGGAAACACGACTAAAATCGACCTTGGAAAGAGAACTTGGAGAGCAGTTTGAGCAGTTTATGCACGAAAAGAAGCAACTCGAGTTTGATAAAAACCGGCTTGAACAAGAAAAAAATAACCTGGCCGCTGAAAATAGTAGATTAGATTCGAATCTCAACCGGTTAGAGTATGAAATCAAGAATCTCAGTGACAAGCTCATTGACTATGAGAACAAAATCACGCTACTGAGTCTCGAAATACAGAGACTAAACGGACTTCTTGAGAAAAAAGAAGGAGTTATCCTCGACTTGGAGACGAAGCAAAAGCTCGCAATTGATGGCTTCCAAGCTAATTCGAAAGAATGGGAGTATATCAATCAAAGAGCTGAGGCCCAAATTGAACATTACAGGGAGAAAGCGACGCAACTTGAGGAGAAGATTTTGATTCTGCTGGAGGAGAATTACAAGCTTGGAGCCCAAAACCACCAGTTTGAAAAGGAGATTGGTGGGTTGAAGACTCAGCTCAGGACGAATGGTATAACTCCGATGAGATTCTTTGCGGATGAGGAAGATGCGAACAGCTTCAGGCAAATGAATGGGTCTCCTTATCGCAGCAATCGGGTTGGAGGCGAAGATTCTCGTAATGATAATTCCATTCTACGAGATCCAGCGAACCTCCAAGCCTTCGAAGCGAAGATCATGTCGCAAAATCTTACGATTCAGAACCTCGAAGAGAAAATTAGGCTTTTGGAAACGGAGAGAGGGCTCGCCAAAGGCGGAGGGTATTAAAGGAAGATATTTTAGGGTTAGCTGTATAGTCAATATGTGTCTCAAAATATTGTCCTTTCTCCAGATTCATATTTGATCGAATATAATATATTTTCCTTATATCAATTCATAACTTAGAAGTAGAAAAAAATTCATCAGGCGGGCTTCGTGTTGCTTATCTCATTATGATAAAACATCAAAGGAATCTTCTATGTTTAGTACTTATCACTGTTGCTCTCTCAGGAATTGGATATACGAGGAATGGGGTGAATAAATGTAATGGATTGCATTTCATTGACTGCATCACTTCAGGGGATGATGCACCGAGTGTGGTTAACGCTATTATCGAGATACCAAAAGGCGGAAGGGTGAAGTACGAGGTTGACAGACGCTATGGCATTCTGAAAGTTGATAGAGTGTTACCGGTTGATAGTACCTTCCCGATTAACTATGGGTTGATCCCTCGGACACTGGGAGAGGATGGAGATCCTTTGGACATTCTCGTATTAGCATCAGCGCCAATAAAACCGCTGTCGCGCGTCGAGTGTCGTGTGATCGGAGTTATGTTGATGGTTGATCAAGGTGATGCGGATCATAAAATACTGGCTGTGATGGATAGGGATGCGGATTATTCGAGTCTGAAGGACATCGAGGATGTTCCAATGACTTTGAAGAAGGAGATTAAAGGCTTTTTCGAGAATTATAAAAAAGCGGAAAAGAAGTATGTCTTTGTTGAGACGTTTAGAGACAAATTATTTGCTTACGATATTATTGAAGAAGCTATGGCTCGATATAAGTTCAAGCCAACTGAGGCTGAACTAATTCAACAGGCGGACAACGCTGTCTTAAAATCACGAAACTTCGGTCACAATTTCTAAGAGTGGCATAAGAATTTCAGCGGCCTTTAAGTTGATTAGCTCCTCCTACCACAATTATTAGTACGGAGACGGAATTTTTCTTGATGATAAGTTTTATACAATGTATCGTATTATCATTGGTATGCTTGTTGCCAATAGTATGAAGTGTTCAGTGTTTTCAAGGTATATGGAAAGTGCAAGTTTTATGTTTCGGTTTGTTTTCAAAGAATGCGCAATGCGAATAAAAAAATTAAGGAGAATCTGGAGGAATAGTAAAGTGTAAGTTTGAAATGTGATTGTGCCTAGAAAAAAGACTCCTCAGAGTTTATTGTGAAATACTCATCTTTGATAATTCCAAAATTTCAATTTCGATATCACTATAGTCTGCTGGAATAACATCTCATTGTTTCTGACAAATTCGAAAGCAAGGGAATGCAGGCTTTTTTTGTTGAAGAACGTACTCAAAATCGATAGTAGTGTTCTTTTTTTATAATTTTATTTCTACTATTTGATTTTTCAAAAAAAAGAAAATGTCGACTCCGTCTAGAAGAAGACTAATGAGAGACTTGAAAAAGCTTCAAGAGGATCCTCCAACTTCAGGTATTTCATCCCATCTAATAGAAGATTAATCTACGAAACTCGCAGGCGTCACTGCAGCCCCAAATGAAGACAATTTGATGTCGTGGCAAGCTGTAATTTTCGGGTAATACCTGCATTCTTTCGTGCTCTCAATTATTATCAACTCAAGTCCTGAAGATACTCCTTGGGAGGGAGGCACCTTCAAGCTTTCAATAGAATTCACTGAGGAATACCCTAACAAAGCACCTGTTGTCAAATTTGTTACGAAAATGTTCCATCCTAATAGTAATCCAGCCTACCCAGAGCCTACTTGACCTTTGCAATAGTATATAATGATGGCGCTATTTGTATCGATATTCTGCAAGGCCAATGGAGTGCGACTTATGACGTTTCAGCAATTTTAACTTCAATACAGGTATCAGAAAACTCCTCGCTTTGACTAGACTAACATTATATCATCTGTTCAGTCTCTTCTTTGTGATCCAAACCCTGATTCTCCAGCCAACAACGAAGCAGCTAAACTCTACAAAGAAGACCGAAAAGAATACATTAGAAGAGTAATTCAGCCTCGATTTCAGCCGTAACTCATGACAATCATTGATATTTAGGTGAAAGATATCGTTGAGCAAAGTTGGAAACAAGATTTATAATATGGGATTGTATACTGGATAATTGAGATATATGGACTTTTTGTGCATGAGGAAAAACCTAACACATATTTGGGCATACATATTTTAATTGATTCCTGACAAATCAGAGCACTCTCCAAATGTTTCTCTTCTAGAAAGTAGCAGTAATTGAAGCAACCTGAAATCTAGTTTTTTAGTTACACTTCTTGTTCATCAAGCTGAGCACTTCACATATTTTGCCATTAATATATATATAAATATTTTCCCGCCTTTATTTT
>ENA-UOUE01000658-UOUE01000658.1-compost-metagenome-genome-assembly--contig:-NODE-658-length-27153-cov-9.350606_pt1 | contig 27153 bp, 12 predicted proteins | sample MGYA00238146_ERZ747223 | MGnify/ENA primary metagenome ERZ747223 (study PRJEB28781, sample SAMN06268865) | compost metagenome | isolation source: single cell | place: USA: California, Emeryville, Joint...
GGGTCATTGGGAATAGCAATTGGCTTGTTGCTCTTCTATTCTCTCTTGACACTCTTTGTTTTCAAGGCCGTGCTGTCGAATCTAAAATATGTTATGGGCAGACAAGAAAATTTATGGCCACAACATATTAAAAAATACAAAAGCTTATTTGATGATTTCCAATGCAAGGGCAAAATGCAGGTGTTATTCGTACCATTGTCGCTAGTTAGAGGCCTAATCTTCTCTGCTGCTGCAGCGTTATTGATTGTGAGCCCTGAAGCACAGATGATACTGCTCGGGTTCACTCAGACAGCGTTTGTTGCCTACATGGTCATTTTTGCGCCATTGAAAAATAAATGGGAAGGAAGGCTCACCCTTTTGAGGGAATTGATGGCTTTTGGTTCTATTTCATTTGGATTAATAATAATGATAATCGAAAGGTTTGGAGAAGTTGATGCTACAACCCTTAACGAAACTGGATTCGCATTTATCGCTTTTTGTGTCATCTCGACTTTATCAGGCGGTGTAATATGCTTGCTCCAAGTACTTGGAACCCTGACTCAGGTCATTAAATACATTAAGAATGTGAGACGGAAGAAAAATGCAGTACATCCGATAAAACTCACATTAAAGTCTTTAAAAACCAATGAGACAAACAGCCCTGGGATTGATCTAAACAGCCCTGGGAATGATCTAAACCTTCAAGCCAAAGGAAGGATAGATTTGACATGGAAATCACTCGACCAAAGTCAAAAACCAGCACCACTGTCTCCAATTACTCAAAGCAATTTTCTCAAAGTATCGAAGGCAATTACTTCCTTATCTCCCGAAAAATTGAGTGAAACACCTCAAGGTACACAACTGTTAGAAAGTATCACGAAGTGGTGGGAGTCAAATGGTGAGGTGGATACTGAGACAATCTCCGGCTTCAGCGGGGACACTCCAATGATGAGAACAAGTAACAAAAGGGAAACACATGTTAAATCTCGTTTCTCATTGTTTTCAGAATATTCTCCTTGACCTAAATGTATTAAAACGCAGAGTTCTTAAATATAATCGCGTGAGACTTGTTACTGATTTGTAGATGCCGTATATCTAGCTGCGAGCTTCTTTTGTTGTTTCATAGATACATCCATCATTCATATACCAAATTTCATATATCATAGAGAGAAGAACCAAATTTATGATCAATCAGCTGTTTTTAATAGAGAAATTTAAATTCTATTCAAAAAAACAAGATATAATTTCAATTTCTTTAACTCACAGCGAAATACCAAGCAATAGTGGATGAGTCTTAGCTCATAGAGCAGGTGTTAAATTGTAATACCTGAAAAACCTGGGTTAAGATTTTTCATTGAACCGAGTTAGGATCGAGTTAAGCGAGCGGTATGCAGGCTCCAAAGAACGATGAAAATCATTTAGTTCTATATAGACACAAATTACATCATTAAATCACTACTAGCAGATAAGTAGACATATGCAATCGATAAGAGGCATAGACATATCAACTCTTAGAATTCAAGAACTATTCAAAGCATTAATTCATTTCCCGCTTTTCTTTTCTTCCTGCATTTTCTCTTTTTCTTTTTCTTTCTTACTACTCTCTTTAGTAGTTTTTTCTTCATCTGATTTTTTTAAGGGCGCTTCTTCTTCAATTATTGCCTTTTTCTCGGGCTCGCTCACGATCTTGTTAGAAGTTTCTCCACTTTTGACGTTAATCGTCTTCTTGCGGGAAATAGTATCTCTGTGGCCTTCTCCGTCATCAAAGTGCTGACTCACTTTCGTGCTAATGCTTCCGTCAGGGTTCAACTTCGACTGTCTCACGACAGTGACAGTTTTTCCGTCTTTGGTAATATTCGAGGTTTGATAGCTCGTTCCTGAGAGCTTTGCTCCAGGCTTGTCACCAAATTCGCGGTACATCTTCTCCAAATCCTCTGGAACTTGCAAAAGCTCGTCTTCTGGGGGGATATTGACGTCGGGTTTGCCTTTCGTCAACATCTCATTTAACAGCTTGTGGGCTCTGTCGAAAGTAGAATGAGACTCCCATTGGCTTCTGAAGAATGGCGCTTCGAAAGCACGAAGTACCTCGCCCATTGGTCTTTCGAGCAGGTCCCTAACCAAAGGATGATAGGAATCTGATTCAGATGATTTCTTCAAAGCCACTTTGTCCGCTTTCTCTCCGCCTTTTTCTTCTGGTTCTTTTTCTCTCTCAAGCTCTTTTTTCTGGATTTTATCTCGTCTTCTACTCCATCTCTCTGGATACCTCTCTTCATCGAGTCTTTCATAATAGTCGCGATCGTAAGGGTATCTCTCCAAGGATGGCCTATCTAGCAATCTATCGCGATAGCGAGGCATCAGAGAGTCTGAAAATGCTGAAAACGCTTCGTCAAACCTGCTGATAGCATCTGCCATTATGTCGAAAGGATGGGTGTATCTTCCTCGAGATCTTTCGAAAAAGCTCATCGAATCGAAATTTGTTTCCTAAGAGATTATTTTCAATTTAATTTTTGTTAACACGCTCCCAGTGAAGTTTAAATAGACCGATAATAGAACCAGAGAATTAATAATTACTGAATTGGAATTAAAATTAGATTCTTCTCACTTTTTTATGATTCGTCAAAGAACTTCAGTAAGCGATTTCAAAGAACATTCTGGTTCTTGACGAAAAATATATCCAAATGATTCAAGTCACGCTCTCTCAAAGGAGTTTTCAATAATTCTTTTCGCCTGATGCTGTAGGCATGATTACCTTCAGTTTACATTTGCTAGGAGCATGTTCAATGGCTATTTTCCAAGTTTTCTGAAAGTTCTTTCGCTGAAAACTAGTTTTTTGTTCGATATCAATAACTATTGTGATATATTGTCTCATTGGGTCGTTCGTTAGGTTCAATCTGACTCTTATAAGTTTTTCTATTAATTTGGAGGCAGATTATAACATCTTTTCTAGAAAGGTTCGAGAAAATGCTTTCTCTAAGCAAACCAATCTAATATTACCTTATGGAAGTTAAGGACACAACTACAATATTATCAAGCTGGAAACTCATAGTCATACCGCTAGGTAATTTTTCATTATTTCATCATTATTCGGTTCCAAGAGGACGCGTAAGCTCTGTTGAGATTTAGATAAATTACCTACGTACTATCTCTACGTGAACATGTCCTTGATTCTTGTGAACTTTAGTTCCTTAATCTAAAAACCCGCAATTAGGGGCTGATAATAACTAATCTCATTTTTCAATGCTTATGCAATAGTTTTTACAATATACATGAATTAGAACAAGAAGAATGATATATAGTGATATTCTCATTATATATTATTATAATTATTCAAATTAGACTTACACACACCATTGTTAGCGCCAGAAGAGCCCCTTTTCTTCCGTTTTGGTGGTTTATACCACTTTCTCACTATTTACTCGACTCTTCCTTTTTCTCTTTCTCGTGGATCTTTTGCGCTTCTCCTTCGTCTTTTATTTTCTTCGGCTTTTGAAGATCTTCAACTATCGCTCCGGTCTTGCAATTGATCACCTTCTTGCGAGAAATAGTGTCTCTATGGCCTGATTCATCCTGGAAGTGCTGGCTCACTTTAGTGCTAATTCTTCCATCAGGAAGAAGCTTGGATTGTCTTACGACCGTGACGGTTTTTCCATCCTTAGTAATGGTAGAGGTTTGATAGCTTGTTCCTGAGAGCTTAGCACCGGACTTTTCTCCTAATTTCTGGTAGGCATCTCCCAAATTCTCTGGAGCTTTCAACAGTTCGTCATCTGGGGAGATATGGATATTTGGTTTTCCTTTGGCAGTCATCTCATCCAGCAGCTTCTGTGCTCTATCAAAGGTCGGTTCAGTTTCCCAATGACTCTTGAAGAAAGGCTCATCGAATACTCTGAGAACGTCATCAATTGGTCTTTCAAGGAGGCTCTTCATTTCGCTGGTCTCCGGGGCCGCTGACTTGGCTTTTTCTAAGGCCTGTTTTTCAGACCCCTTGGTTTCACTTTCCTGAATTTTTCTTCTCTTCTCCGGAGATCTTTCTCTTTCAAGCATTTGTCTATCATAATAAGGTCTATCTAGATATCGAGGCATCATCATTGGATCAGAAAGAGCACGGAATGCTTCGTTGAATCTGCTCAGAGCTTCCTCCATCATATCGAAAGGATGCATGTATCGTCTGGATGATCGGTCGTAATAGCTCATTTGACTGAAACTGTTTTTTCTATTATCAATATTAATTTTCAATTTAATTTGAATGAATATTGAACGGTCAGCTTTAAATAGCCGAATTGAAGAACATTCCATTAATTTCCAGTAATTTTCCTCAAAAATTTTAGATTCTAATATTTTTGCTTGATTCCAAAAGAAACAATAAGTCTCGTACAGAGGTTCTAATAGAACGATCTCGAAAAGACACTCCTGGCTCTTTGAGAATCAGAGAAAATACGGGTTACTGGAATCTAACTCCTCAAAAATATTGAGATTATTTGAAACAATTTGAATGCAAGTGAATCACAAGAGAATGTTTTATGCTAATAAGCCGAATTTCTTAATAATTACAGGTATCCTATGTCGTTGAATGAAATAATTGAGGTATTGCGATGAAATTAGTTATTTATTCTGCATTTTTCTGTAGGTAATTTCTCCAGACTGGAACCAATCAACAAAAAAAGACTATTTAGATTCATCTTTTAAATCGCAAGCGGATAATCTATGAGCAATATCGTTCTGGTGTTGTTTTTAATGGGAAAAAATGACTTTGTGCTCTTTAACGTTTTATTTTCAGGTACCTTTGTGATGCTTGGAACGAAATAAAGAAGATTTTTAATTTTTCGAAATTAACTGATAGTTCCAAATTTCCAGAAACTTAACAGCTTTCTCCTTTGAAAAACCTTTTGTTCATGAAATAGGCATGTAAACTTTCACCAAAGCAAGCTTTCAAGCCATCAGTATCATATCAGCTATTAATTTTCACTAGACTTGGTATTTTAGGAGTATTATGTATTGTGTTTTCCTTTCAAATCAATTAATTAGCTATTCTATGCTTCAAACAAGCATGCTCTGCTGCATTTAACATTGTATTCTATTCTCCAAGCAAATTTTGTACTTATTGTATTGAAAACTGGGTTTGGTACTCTGCTTTTGCTCTTTTCTCGTGAGCAAGCATTCGATTTTTTCCTTCGACTGAATGAAAATCAGGGTTCAGTTTTGGTTTCATTCATTGCTTGTTTTCGCTGTCGATAGATCCAACTGGAACCACGTCTGAACGATAATAACCACAGTTTCAAAATACATACAATCTACAGGATCTAACATAAGTCTTATTCAGTAGATGAGAATCGGAATCACCTGTTCAGTAACATTGAACCTATAATTATCACATACAGCACAGAAGTTTATAAAATTGCAATAATAAGCCATGAAGAAAATATTTGTAGCAGGCTCTACCAGCTATGTTGGTAGACATTTCGTGACTGAAGCCTTGAAAAAGGGATTTGGAATTACCGCCATGACAGCCGATCGCTCGAAAGCCAAATTCGAAATGCACAATCACCTTCAAGTGCTTGAAGGATCGATGTTGAACCTTTACTCAGTGAACACGTTTATGGCTGGAAACGATTACGTCCTCTCGGCAATAGAGGATCATGATGAATTCGATTCTGAGTCAAACATTATCGACTTCAGGGTTAGAGCAACTGAGAACCTCATTGAAGCTGCCAGACAGCAGGAAATTAAGAAGATCATCACTCTTCTCGGAGCGCCACTGCTGAAACTTCATAATGGACCGAGGATAATTGATCAAGCCGACCCGATGCCTTATCTTGAAGTATTAGGGGTTAGTGTCGAACAGGCTAGGAGAATGTGGGAATCGTGGAAACTCCTTCAAGAGAGTGGCCTAGACGTAACAGCATTTTGTCCCGCTGTCATTACTGACCATGAGAGAACTGGGGATTACCAGGTGAAAGATGATGAATTCTGTGACTTGTTGAAATACGAGAGGGTGGCAATCGGGGATTTAGTTGATGCAATGCTCGCTGAGTTCGAAAAAGATCAGCACAAGGGTAAATTAATCGGAATCAAATCGAATAAAGTGAGGGAAGCACCTTCTTTCGCATTTTCTTCTCTTAATGTGAAATGGTAAATTTAATATGATATAGCTTTCATTGAAAGAAGATGAAAGCTTTTTAATTGGATTGCATACAATTACTATATATGTCGTTGAGAGTTTCGGATTATACTGAAGATAATATAGATCAATAGTTTGCTAACGCAGATACTATAATGAGGTTAGCATGAGGAATATGAGATAATTTCATAATTCTGAAACTAATTTAAATTGAAATTTGGTTTCAAACCTTACTGACGAAAGTGTTTTTGTGATAATAAAGAAACATGCATACACTCTTCTTTCTTCCTATCTAAGCTAAAGAGTGGAAATTTCAGTGGATCCTAGGAAAAGCCTTCAATGATCTCGCATTAGCTGAGCTAAATCCATCACCAAAACTCTTCTAGCATGAATCATGGAGCAAAAGGGGGTTATTATCATGAATAGCACCAATTTCATTTTGTCTATCTTTCTTCAATGTTGTATGTAATTACTCATAGAAAACATATTACCAGCAATATGATATTTAAGAACAGTTCTCTAAGTTTAACAATCCCCTAACAGGGTTTAGAGAAAAGGATCTAAGCGAAAAGTGTGAAAATAAAAACATTCTTTCTTCAATTATATCGGAGCAGATCTGCCTCTTTCTGGCTTTCTGAGTCCATTTCGTATTGTTTGCCTTTCACATTTTCGCTCTTCAATGTTACAGACACAGCAAATTCCTTCACTTCGTCATTGAAATCGGGATTTTTTTTTTTTATTTGACGACTAGTAGGCTTCTTATGTGTGAAATAAATAGCCACACCAAGAAGAAGCAGGATTGAAATCACAATAGCAAAAACAATTTTTGTGCTGTCTTCGTTCTTGAATAGGGAAAACTTTGATGAGGGGTGATAACAAATTCCAAGTCCTCCATATGGTCGATAGCTGGAATTTATAGTGCCAGTGCAGACCGTGACACAATCTTGCTTATCAGTATCCCAGGAAGCATTATCATGGCATTTAGAACAAACAGAGCCAACACATGAGGCGCAGTCATTAGAACACCCTGTCGAAATAGCTGCATATAAATGTTCCATTACAAGGTATATCAACAGATCTAATTGGTTTTGAAACTAAGATGTGATAAATTCATAAATTATCAATGCGCTTCATCCGTGAGATCAAGGAGGAGGAGATTTTCTTTTGCTTCCAATAGGATTGAGTCAGTAAAGTTCCGTGAGAAAATAACTAAATTAAACCAGTAATTCGGAACCAAGGCTCAATTTCAGAGAATTCAATTTATTTTCAGCCTCTTTTAACTATGCTGAATTATACTCCGATATGAGAGTAGTTCAGTAAATGATGAAAATTGAGTTAGAGAGTGAGTTTGAAGTCTCTGCTTCATTTTTTATACAAATGGACCACAAATTTAGCCTCCATCATAAGAGTCGGGAATTCTAACATTTACGTGGTATTTGTGTGCTTTTTCGATAATGATACCAACCTGCAATTGTAGATTGGCGTTTTGTTTTATGCCTTCTATCTAATTTTTATAAAAGGGGAAGAATATGAAAATTATTAGCATGTAAACTCCATAAAATTAAAGTAACATCCATAAAACTTAGCGAAAAGTGAAACTGTAGTATTCTCAATGAAAAAAACGGAACAGATATGCTACTCGCATTGCACGTTGCTGTATAGATTACAAGATATTGATGCTGTGTGCAATCAACTTTCTTTTCGAATTTGATGCATCAAAATTATCCTACATTGTAATTCTGTTTTGTTTTGTTGTTGGTAAACACAGAGTAAAAAGATTTGTATTTACTTTATGGATCTCAAGTCAGAGGGCTTAAGAGTACCGACAATAGCTATAGTAGGGATTAGACATAAGTATATTTAATTTTTTTTTTAAAAAAATAGAGTAAAGGAAATCATATGCTACAAAAATTCGTTTATCTCAATTAATATCTAAGTGGACTTCTTCTGAACTCTTCTGATCGGCTGGCTTCTGGGTGTTTACTAGGTCTGTCGGCTGTTCGATTTTAGTTTCAGTCTCTTGGACTGTGGATTGCCCTTGAAGAGGAAACGTTACCTTCTGCGTCACTGGAGTGGATGCGCCACCAAGCTTCTTAGGCTCTTCTTGTTTTTGCGAGTCCTCTTTTTGTCGTTTCTCTTCAGCTTTCACAGGTTTTTTGTGACCATTATAAGAAATGTGAACACCAAATACAATAAACTCTCTATGTCCATAATTTTGAAATATTCCACAGGTTTTTTTTAAATGATGGCGATGCTGTATGTCCTTATGCGAGCGATAGGCGGCCACACCAAGAAGAATCAAAAAGAAGGCAACTATGCATGAAATCACAATTGCAACTATCACTTTTGATCTGTTTCCTTCCTTGCAGGGAGATTCAGAGTTGTGATAGCAGACACCAAGTCCTCCGTATGGTTGACAGTTCAGAGTTATAGTCCCGGTACAGACCGAAACACAATCTTCTTTATCAGTATCCCAATAATATTTATCATGGCATTTAGAACAAGTAGAGCCATCACAAGAAGCGCAGCCTTCTGAACATCCAGCGGCTATAACTACTAATAAGCATCCAAACATCAGCAAACTTTGGAATTGTGCCTTCATCCTCATCAGAGCCATTGAGATTGTTAGTTTTGGATATCTTTTGATTTTTTCGATAATAGAATCTATTTCAAAAAAATTTTAGAATTTTTCCAAACAATTTTATTCACTTCGTTTAAATACAATCAGTAGAAGCTAAATCTCGTTTAAAAATAGAATGTACTGACAGATTAATTTAATATCACTGCGATTGATCGAGAGATTTAGCTCTTGCTTCCAATAAGATCGAAGCAGTATAGTCCCGCAGGAAAATAAAAATTAAGCCGGCAAGTCAGTAGTTAGGAATCAATTTCGAAATCCAGGAACTTAAAAATTGCTATTCCCGGTTGCATGTACTGGATGACCTTGCTAATTCAGTTTTGAGTGTTTGCATTGATTCTTAATAATGCGTTGGTAACTAGCACAGATAGAATACATTGAATGTAGCTGCATTCAGTCGTCTCCGTATCATACTGTTCTGAAAACACATCATTTTCGCAAAAGACATTTGTTAAAAGGAAATACAGGCCTTTTTCTCATAGGATTCTTGGTTAGAGAGCCAGAAGCTGCCTATAGGTATTAGAAATCTTATGACTAAACTTTTCAGGTTTCAATAATCTGAATCATGAACTGGAACTTCTTTCTCATGAGCCTATGTCTTGGAATGCTAAACTTATCGTGTTGCCTGTATCGACCTTCCTTATTGTAGGCACGTTGGGAAAAAAATGTCTTGATTGTCATTGAGCCTAATTGTAATATTGTTTTGCTATATCTTAAAGGTAGCTATTCTAATTTGATAGTTTTATTGCTTATGAGCTTCGTGAAAGAAGAATTTTATTTAAAATTTTAGTTTCAAGACAGCATTTTGAATTTTATTTAAATTTAAGGAGAGGTTTAAGGAGCTCTCTACTAGCCTTAAGTAAGTGCTTTGAACTTTCTGAACTTTAAATAGAGACTTTGTGGCCTCCTCTGATTCTTGTCAGTGCTCAGAGTAGCAAGAACAGCTCACACCTGTTCTGATGATAGTCTATAGCAGCTCCCCATTCTTGAGCTGAAAAATACAAGAGTCTAAAACCAGTAATCAAGTAGTCCCTGTGAATCAGATTCACTCTTTGTTGGTATTCAGATTACGTGTTCTAATTTTCGTTTCGTACTCAGCATCTTTCTATCTTCTTTTATGCAAAGATAATTATTGAGATAATCAACATCTACTATGCCTGCTGTCAATACAAAAATATCGTTTTGTCGAGAATTGAAGCTCACTTCACAAGACTATTTTCACACTCTGGAAGTGCAAAGAGGCAATAAGCCGATTTGGTTCTTTTAACAAATTGGAATCATAGAGCGCAACTGGCATTATTTGGAAAAATTCTTCACTTTGTGCTTCTAAATTTCCAAGAAAACGTGGCTTTGGATGTCAGAGATAACTCTTAGCTCTAATCTAGTTATTGAGCGGTATGGATTGCAACTCGAATTCTGAGATCACCTTCTATAACCGCTGGATAAACTAAGAATTGGTGCCAGTTCAATACAAGTGAATAGTTTTTGAATAGAAACCAGTGTTTAGTTGAAAATTCTTCACTTGATGCACCCAAATTATTCCTTTATTTTTTCCAGAAATTCTCGAATTAAATCAATTTAGGAACTATTATTATAACCAATGAAAAAATGAACATATTCCAATAATCCGAATCACGTTGCAGATTAAGGCTCAGTAAAGCATGCGCAGCAAAATAATTAATTCTTAATCCTATTTAAATCTCTTCCAAGAACGATGAATCGTATCAGCTTTTAGTACTTCTAATTTGCTACTTTTTAAATAATATATTTATGTTTTCCAGAAATGTCAATGGAAAGACAATTTTCTTCCCAAATTTATCAAGAAGCCACGCAATATCAGGTCTTCTATCCATATGACACGGGAACTTATGTGTCTAACCTATCGAATGACTTGAGAAGCGTGAGACCAATTGAAAACCTCTTTGTTAACTCAGGCAAAATAGATGACCCTTCGGTCGCTGTGCTTCTTGACATCGAGATTCCGAGCGCGAAAAGGACAACGGACCATAAAAAAGATGGTTTAAAATTTGCTCGAAGTCTCTCGACCATCGTAATACGTCACCTAGTCGAAAAATCGGGGTTCATTCAGCGAATTCTAAGGTTAAATGCTGAAGCCCTAGAAACTCTCATCCCACTGTTAAACCTCACGTCCGTTAGTATTGATGAGCTTGATTTCCTACAATCTCAAGCCCTTCTCAAACTTTGGAGTGACTTTAAGGAACTCCTGTCTTATCATAAAAATAAGAAAATTTGTGTTGTCAAGCAGGAGTATTGGGACCTAGTTTTCGACAAAAACACTTGTGTCGAGGCTTGTCAGAAAATCTTCTGCGGTTTTAAGGAGACAACTAAGAGTTCTGCGATAAAGATGCTTTTGGAAGACGAGACTTTCTCTACAATTCTGGCTCGGCTGCTATATTGCACAAGCAAGATCATTGCGCTTATAGCCACTCTAAGAGACAGCTCAGAACGAGGAATGAGTATAAGGAACCTGGAAACGGTTGATAATTTCATCATATTGATGATCTACCCGAGTTATTTCGGACTCTACAATCATAGAGCTGGAAAATTTGCTCTGGAATGTTGTGATAAATGTAAAATTTGCTGCGGAAAGAAGGTTCCTCGAGATTTTTTAAATAGTTTAGGGAGTTCGAGGATCCTTATTAAGCAGTTGATTAATTCATTGACTCAAATAATTGAAAAATGCAGCTCAAATGACTCTGGAGCTTTCACCCGTATTTTGGAACTAGCGATTAATAATTTCTAAAACAGCGTCTTGGTCGTGCAACTTATGAAAATCAGCTTGACTCGTAAAATAGTAATTTGATTCTATTCATCTTGATGTAATGAGCGTTTTTAATAAACTGGTACAATTCATAGAAGATGTATGTACTCGATGTCTAATAAGATAATTATTTCACGAAATGAAATGAGAATATTTTCTGCAGCAACATGCAAGACTCGAAAAAGTACTCGTCAATATCACAGAATTTTGATTGAACATGCCTCATTATCGTAGTAATTTAGATTAATACAACTCAAACGATATATTATAAGCAACTAGAAACTCCTTTCAGAATAATAAGAAAATATAAAGTTGATTCTAATTAAATTTTTGGCATAAAAATTACCAATATATGAGAAATTATTTCCTATCGATGCTCGCTTTAATGGGATCTATGTCAGTCGATTGTTCGAAAAAAGCTGATTTAAGGGGTCGCTCTGTGGTATCAAATCATTTTAAACCATCGCGAGATTTTATCAGAGGCAACATGATTTACAGGATTCAAGGATTTAATGCAAGTTCATAAATTTAGGATTATTCTGGTTCAGCTTGGCGAGGGACACGATACAAATATATAGACATTAAATCAAAAAAATATAAAATGATAAGGCCCGAATGCTGTTAAATATATTTAAATTTTTTTCCATTGCAATTCAGTCTCAAGAAAACTAACTTCTTCAGTATCTTGTTCAGGAGCCGGGTTGAATTAGTCTAATAGTCTCACTTTTAATGGATAGAATTAGAATCTGTCATCTGAATTTATATATACCACGTTTGTTTTGAAATACACCAGAGTTCTCTTGATCTTCAGAGATTTGACTTGACCTTAAATTGGTGATTTTAAGAGTTTTTTTTCTTGAAAGATTCAATCAGACCTCTACCTACCGCGTCTGTTTGATTAGCTCAGAGTCCAAAGGGAAGAAAAATAAAAGAAACTTTTATGTTTTCAGTTTTAACACTTGAATTTAGATTTCAGGCACCTTTATAAACATTTCCTTTACTAATTTAAGGAATGGCTCTTACAAGCATTCGGAAGCAATGGAAATAAGAAGCAAGAAAACGGAGGATCATAATTAGATTGGGGTCTTCCTTATCAAATGATATTAAATTCGTGAAGAAGTTCTATCAATGCCTTATCGTTAAGAAATATCAGCTCTATTCCTACATCTTATAAATCTCATTAGTCAGATACGACTCTCAGATCAAGGGTTACCAAAGTAACCTTCAAAATTCCAAATATTTTCATCAGGGTTTCCTTGGTTTTCGGGAAAACCCACAAACTATAATTTATTATTAGAGTCACAACCTGGCCAAGAGTAATACGTTATTCGCTTCAAAATTGAAGTCAGTGGGTTCTGATATCCATGAATGACTTGGATAAGAGTCTCTCATTTCATCAGGCAATCTGTTCGCAAAGTTTGGTTGATAAACTTGGTAATCCGGTTGATTAACTTGGTAATCCGGTTGATAAGCCTGTTTTCAAGGTTGAGTTAGCAAACATATCATCATTCACAAAGAGTATACCTCGATAAAATTCGGCTCATTTATGGGATTCATTGTGGAAGCGAGATAATTAGTGTTTGAGTTCGGAAAAGGGTAGATCGAGTTAAAACTGCTTTTCGCATAGGGAATGAAAAATTTTTGATATCGCTCGGGGCCACGATTCATCATGTTGGAGCCAGAATAAGAGGGACGGAAGCTCGGATATTGCCAGGGTTCAGTTACATCTTTATCGAGACTACTAATAGAGGTGATATAGAAAATCTCAAGAGGAAACTATTACTTCAATCTTTTTATCTTAAATCTCAGGCCGATATTTTCTTTTTTGAGCTTCTTGATCTCTTCTTCAAGTTCATAAATTTTTTCTCGCATTGTTAAAGTGATGTCTTTTTGTTGTTTTTCCTTCAGAGAAAATATATCATCATCAGTTTGTTCGCTTTCGAAACGCTTATTCTTTCTTCGGATGAGATTCAAGCACTCTCTATGCAAATTTACGAGGCTAATAAGCATTAAAGAAGATCCATTTAATACTTGTCATCTCTCCTGAAATTCTCGTGAAAGTAAATCTTATCATTAGCTCTGACGGAGATTCTTTTGAATCCATAGTAGTTCAGCTAAAGCGCGTAGTTGAGTTAGAGAAATAACCAAAAGTTTTATTGTAGCTACCTGTCTAATGAAAGAGGAGAATTTCATTCCACCGAACTATTCCCAAAGTATTCTTTCCTCAATTTTTACAGGGTTTTTTAGAATAAAGGCTAACCCTTCCTCCTGCCAGCTCATTATGCTTTGATATTCCTTTTTCTATTGTAAAATAAATAAAGAGTGAAAAACTTTTGCTACCTCAAGAGTCCTATGAAGACAAGTCAAAAATTGGCTGTGCTTTGGTCTTGACTTAAATCCGGTCAAAGATTGTATGTCTGTTTCAGGACTTTCTGAACCGATCATGTGTGAACTCTCAAGATAGCTCTTTAAAAATATTTACGAATTAAATTTTTATATATTACTTTCCCAAATCCTTCTATTTATAGTAGGATTGATTCTATTAAAGAATGACGTTTTATAATTGTGATCTTGAGTGTGAAATTAATCCTATTATATTTATATTATTTGAGTTCATTCTAATCTTTTAAAATTATGCAACTTTTATCGAATGGCCAGAGTTATTGGTTCGAGAATTCTTTTGGAACCTAGGATCTAACGATCTCCAGTACTTAAAATTTCAGTTTCTTCTACCAATAGTTATACTTCTCTTAGAAGTTTGGGCCGTGTCTGCATTTTGGAGCCTTGGGTTGAAGTTGAGTTTGGAAGAGTTTTTTTCATTATGGTATTAACAGCACTAAGTGGAATTGGGTTTGATTAATATAATGCATGACGAAATAGTTATATCGATATGGAGAGGGATACTCATTTGCGAATGGGATTTTCTTGGGTGTAATAGGCTTCTATTCGCTTATAAAAAAACGCTTGTGCTTTGAAAAGGATGATTGCGTAAATTTAAATCGGAGCTATTGTAGTTCTAAAAAAAGGAGTAAATAGTTTAAATTCTTCTTTCTTGGGTTAATACTTATATTTCGAGACTTGAGCGTGTCATGATCCCTCACACAAAGCAATGCTATTCATAATGTATTAGAACAGAGTCCTCCAAGACGAGAGGCATTTCAGAGTGTCAGTGTTTATAATGGAAACAAAATCAATATTTATCCGACTTGGCAAAATAACAATCGCTCTCTCTGAGGCGTTGAAGCTGGTTCTCTAAACTATCAGTATCTACGCTTAGTTTGCACTAAATTCCGGGTTCAGAAATGCAAAGAAATCCTAAGCAAAGGAGTATTTCATACTGTTGTTTGTCAGCAAAAAACTTAACATTATAGATTATTTAAACCGGAAAATATAGATATGAAAATAAGTCTAGTATGTAAACGTTCCTTTTTGTTTCATTTTCCACAATCTATCGTGTTAAGCAGGCTACTTCCCTTTTTCATTCTTCTACTTTGATCCACATTCTATGTAATATGATAGGCATTGTTGTGAACGTAAAACTCCTTAAAATTCTAAAGAAGCCGTGCCTTCTAATTATTCTAAAACTGCAAAGTTAATCGCATTCGTTAGATAAAACGATCTTTATGGCAATCTTAATTGAAGTTCCAATTAGAACAATTAGAGCTTTTTCTGTTGCAATAGCAAGTTTGGATTCCACCTTCGCTCACAGTTCGAGAAATCGATTTCTCGAACTTCATATGCACAGAAATAAATTAATCGCCTTCACTTCATAATAAATTTATTGTCGATTTGCCATTGGATAAACAAAGTTAAAAAGTATTTACCCGCTAATTAAAAAAAGTTTCCGTCAAATGCTAATTAAACGAGGTTTTTTCTTTTTAATTTCAATTTTGTATTGAAAAATTCAATATTCTTAGAGCCGTTTCTTCAGAGGACTTCATGTACTTAGAAGTAGGTCATAGAGAGGCTGCTCACGATGGTGGGGCAGCTCATTCAAGGATATCATTTCATAGCTTTTGCATTATTACTTCGATTGATCTGGACTTCTCATAGAAGAAGAAAAAAAAACACTAATTCACAAAAGGTGGCTTTTGAGTTGCTGTTGGGGCTTGTGCTTTTTCTCTCTTTCGTCTGATTATACGTAAGTTGACTTCATAATTTGAATTACACTTAGAAAAGTGAGATGGAAATTGATCGGTTCTAATGTATTGGTTTTCTCATCGACAAGGACGAAGAATTATTTTGCCAAAAGCAAAATAGGTAACTGATCATAAAAGATACTCTCACTCACTCAAGCCCTCTATAGGAATCGCCTGGGAACCTACCCTCAGGATTCATCTTCGATTTATAGTGTCTATGGGAGAATCACATCATGAGTTGTAGTATCGAGCTTTGCTGAAAAACACCAAATCATCAACAAAAGGATAGGAAATATGCTGGTATATCTTACGGAAAGCAAGGAATAGAGACCAACTCCAAGATTGAAGCGATAGTCAGTCCAAGGGTTTAAAATTCCAAAAAGCTCGACCTGAAATAATCCGGCTTTTGTCGAAGTAATACTAATAAATGACATATCGATTTCAAATGAAAGTGTTGAATTCGTTAGCCAAAATTCGCTGGGAAATTTTCAAATGAAATGGAGAATTATCCTCAAATTTATTCTGCTTTATTTCGAGCTTTTGAATATTAGTCTCTTGCATTCTTCATTAAACCCACTACACCTTTGCCAGAGATATTGCTCCCACCTTGCATTGCAGATTTGGAAGTTTTTCTTTTTCTTGATAAATGTATTTTGCGTAGGAAAATAGGAATTTGAAAACCATAGATAAAAGGACGCCATTAAATTAAAGAACGAAAGTGAAAATGCAGCATTCCCAATGAAAAACAGAAGAGATATGCCCTCATATTACACGTAGCTGTATTATCACAATATATTGATTGATGTATATTCTATTTTTCTTTTCACTTTTGGTTTTTTCGTTTTTGGTGGAAAAGAAAATTCCTTCATTGTAATTCTGTCTCGATGTGAAAATACACATATGGATTTCTTCTAAATTCTACCAAGTTGTTATTCAGCCATAGATTTGGTCCCTTGGACCGTGGATTGCCTTTGAAGAGGAATCGTTACCTTATCATCACTGAGGTATATGCATCTAGCTCTACTTTTTATGGTACAATTGAAGAATTCTACCCAAACCCTTCTCATTAGCTCAGCGTCCAAAGGATTTTCAATCTACTAGTGTGATGCTGGAAATTTAGCAAAAATTTTGTGTTTCAAGTTTTCGATTTTGAATGTGGATATCATGCATTTTTATGTACATTTCTTTTACTAATTTAAGAAATAGCTCTCTAAAGAAATTTGAGAGCAATGGAATTGAGCAGCAAGCAACAAGGAAATAATTATCTTAGGGATCAAGTGATAACAACTTCATAAAGTAAGCTCTATACATGTGTTCTTCGTAACATACAGCCTTCGATTCCTCTGATCAAAGGTTACAAACGTAACCTTCAAAATTCCAAACATTTTCGTCAGAGTTTTCTTGGTTTTCGGGAAATCCCACAGACTATAATATTCATAAGAGTCACGATATGATCAGAGAAGTTATACGTTATTCTTCCCAAAATTGAAGTCAGTGGGATCTAAAGCCCATGGAATCATTGAAGAAGAGTCTTTCATTTCATCAGGCAATTTGGTCTCAAAGTTCGGCTGATTTCCTTTGGAGTCTGGTTGATAAGTCTAATTTTCAAGGTTGAAGAAGAAAAAACACAAAGAATTTACCTCGATAAAATTCGGTTGATCTAAGGCATTCATGACGAAAGAGAGATCGTTGGCGTATGAGTTAGGAAAGAGTGAGTTAAAGTCGCTGTTATTTCGGGAGACGAGCAAATTTTGGAATCGCTCGGGGCCACGATTCATCACATTGAATCCAGTAAAAGAGGGACGGAAGTTTGGAACTTGCTTGAGTTCATTTTCAACTTCACCTTGACTACAAATGGAGATGATAAGGAAATTCTTAAAAAGCGGAAAGATTATTACTTCAATCTTATTATCTTAAATCTCAGATCTCTATTTTCATTTCTGACCTTCAGGATCTCTTCTTCAAGTTCCTGAATTTTTTTCCTCATCAATAATTCGATATTTTCTCTCTTATGTTTTTCATTTAGCTCTTTTAGAGAAAATATCTCATCAACTTGTTCGCTTTCCACTCGCTTATTCTTTCTCCGGATGTTGTTCAAGCCCTCTCTATCCAGAAATTTACGAGATTAATCAGTGTTAAAGAAGATTCGTAAATACTTTCCATCTCTCTTGAATTGCTCATGGTAGTAAACCTTGGCATTGGCTCGGCTTGAAATCCTTTTAAATCCATAGTAGTTCAGCTAAAGCGTCATTGAGTTAGCCAAAATAAGAGAAGTTTCATTAGACTTACCTGTCTGATGAAAGAAGAGAATTTCATTCCACCAAACTCTTCAACGAGCACCTTTTCCTCAATTAATAAGGGGTTTTTTAGAACAAAGGCTAAACCTTCGTCCTGCCAGCACAAAATGTTTTGATATTCCTTTTTCTATTCTAAAATGAGTAAAGAATGAGAGACTAAAGCTACCTCGAGAGCTCTATGAAGACAAGCCAAAAATTGGTTGCGTTTTGGTCTTGGCTTCAATCCGGGAGGGTATGCTTCTGTCTCAGGATTTACTATGCTGTTCATGTTTGGACTCACAAGATAACTCTTTTCCCAAATTTATTATTTAAAATTTTATGATTCTTGCTTCACATGCTTCTATTTAAAGCAGAAGATTCTATCAAAGAATGACGTTTGATTGTGCTTCTGACTAAGAAGCTAATTAAATTCAATTTATGCTTTTTGAGAACATTCCAACAATTTTATTTATGTAGTTGGTTGGACCGGAATTTTTTAAGGGATATCTTTTGGAACGTAGTATCTAACTAACTCCAGTACTTAAATGCTCGGGTCCTTCCTCTAATAATTCTACTTCTCTTATGATTCTGAGCTTTTTAGGTATTTTGAGATCCCTGTCCTTGAAGTTGGATCCTTGCTATCAGGTCTTATTGTGGATTTTTTATCAATGCTGTTGATGGTTTAATCTCCTCAGAAGTGACAGTTTTTTCATTTGTTTGCCGAATTTTGAGTTTATTTTCCGAGAGTCAGACTCTACATTAGTTGAGGCCATGTTGAACTTTGTTTTTTGGTTTTACCATGATATCACAATCGATGGAAAATCCCTCTCAAGCAGACTCTTCTCTATTTTGGTTATCCAATGTTAATGGTTTTTAGTAAGCTCCTAACAGCTCTACAGCAATTCAAGATATGTAAATGATTCTCTTATGTATTTCAAATAAGATATTAAAAAAGAGGTTTTATCCTGATTTCCTAAAGTGGAAATAGGTTTAGACATTGATATCATGAATTAACTATAATCGAAATGCTGTAAAGAGAGCCTCTCTGGTAAATGATGTTTGTTTCGATGCAATAAAGTATTTTGTCCTTTTCATATAAAATTCTTGTGTAATAAAAAAGAATTATTGCATAAAGTTAAAATAAGAACTATAGTAGTTCTAAATTCGAATTATTTGGGTTGATTGTTGTATTCCAGAGAAACTAAGGAAGCCACTATCCTCTCTTCAGATAGTTTGTCAAAGCCATTTCAACGCCATCGAGAGCTTTCTTTTACCAAAAGTGCGAAATATTGATTCCCTTCAGATTATAAACATTCTGAAATGCCTCTCGTCGTGTTAAGGTGAATTTTGCTATAAGGCATCGTCTCGAACGAAAGTTAGTTGTAAGAAATTTCGAGTTGAGAAATGAGTTGTCTTAGAAGAGGAATTTTTTCAATCTGTTTCTAGTCAGCAAAAAAGAACACATAATCAAGATTATTTCAACCGAAAAATAAAATACATGAAATGAAGTTTATTTAAGTATTCAAATGTTTTTTGTTTCATTCTTCAGAATCTTGAGTTTAAAGCATGCTGCTTTTGATTTTCATACATCTATTTAGACTCACACTCTATGTACCATTCTTGGCAATTGCAGTGTATAAGAAAGACTTATTAAAATTCTAAAGAGACCATGACTCTTAATAGTTCTAAAATTGCAAACTTAATCGGGTTCGTTGAATAAAGCGATCTTTATCGCAATCTTTATTTGTAGTTCCAATTAGAACAATTAGAACTTTTTCTGCTGTCACAGCAATTTAATTCTCAGTAGCGCTTAAAACCCTCAAAATCGAATTTCACAGAAAGAAAAATAAAATTAATTGTATTCAGTCCATCATAAAATATTTTGAATTTGATTCTGGAACTTTTTCAGTTCGAACTTCGATTTGCCATTGAATAACCAACATTAAAAGTATTAACCCCATGAGTTAAGTAGATTAGGGTAAAATGCTCTATGTAGAGGAGGTTCTGCACATAGAGAGGCTGTTCACAATGGTCTTTGCGTAATTTCTTCGATTCAACTGAACTTCTTCATTAAAAACAAAAAACTAATTCATAATTGGAGGTGTGTTATCGTTGAAGAGGCCTTCTTCTCTCTTTCCTATGCAAACGCAAAAATTCTACGCTAAGTTAGCTATAATTTGAATTTTCCGACAGATAAGTATGGTGGAAGAAATATCTAGTTTGATAAATTTGTTTTCTCTTCCTATTCTCTTCAAATCACCAAGAGCTATTTTTCCAGAGAGCAAAAAGAGAGTCTCATGTCGAATGCCAAATGACATCAGATGACATGTTCTCAACACCAGCTTTAGAGCAAAAGACTTTTACGAAAGCCACTATTTGATCAGAAGGTTGCGATTACTCTATGATTTTTGAGAGTTTTCGGATATTGTTTCATTCCTTCCTCAGCTTAATTTAGGGCATTTCGAGGAAAAGGAAATTTTTCATTTTTTCAATCATCTCCTAAAAAGAAATGGATCTTTGGTATTTTATTTTATTTTTTTGGAAAAATGCTTGGTGGTATAATCTTCAGAGTGTATTTAACCTCGCTTTCAATCATTCCGGATGCTTTCCTGCTTCTATGATGAAGTTCTATTCAAGCAAAGATATTTCAAGTAAACTTGGTTGATTCAGGTCAGACTCTTTTCTGTGAACGCGCAGACAGGTTCCTCGAGGCTCGATATTCTGCTCCAGCAGCCTTCAGTCCTCAAATTGTGAGCATAGATTGAACTTATATGGGTTAACGAAGAGAGTTTAATTAGAGTTGTTGAAGGTGTGAAAAATATCGGAATGATCAGCATTCCTGGAACTTGGTGGATTTTCCCAAGAAGAAGGATTTTTTATCAGTTATGGGTCATGAAGCTTGAGGTAATGATCCGTTTCATAAGAAATTCTCAGCATGATTCGATATTTTCTAATTTGCGGATAGCACTGTACAGAAAACGTCCTTGTTATAATCAATGAAACGTTCCTAGCATTGGAATGAGTGAGCAAACATTGCCCCTAAAACTTTGACGTTCCCTTCGAAAAACCCCTTTTACCACAGCTTAACGAATCCAGTTGAAGTCGGTATGAAAGGAAGAAGTTATTTATGTTTGACTTTACTTCAATTTGAAGGTGAACATGTTGATTAACAGTATATATCACTAATGGGGGTTCGTTTGACTTCTGACAATATAATTAAATTGTATCTGAATCTCATAACAAGATGAAAAAGTGCGTTGATTTCTATTTCTGGCCACTTTTTCAAACATATCCGGAATGGTCTTTTCTTCTTGTTGCTTAGTTTGGAAAAATTTAGCATTGTGTTGCAGGAATTGAGCATTTCATTCAATTTGAAATAATTTCAGAAAAATGGTCCTAAGTACAATTTAACTTTTCATTCCTGACTGATCCTTTCCATAGAAAAACGGATAGTTGAGCTGTCATAGACTTAAAGGCTGATGGAATAGCCTTTATACTTAAAGATCCAGGATTTATTGCCAGCAAAGTCTTTATAGATGAGTACTGCGGCATGAAATTCTCCTCTTTTATCAGACAAATAAAGGCTGTATTTTTTTTCATTGGTAGCAGAATGACCTTTTAGTTCAACCAATACGATTTCAAAAGAATCTTCAGCAGATCCGATGCCAAGGTGTGCACTCGAGATGTTCACAAGAGTTAGATTAGCAATCCTTTGTTCGACAAATTCATGATATTCTCATTTGTAATTAAAGTATTAATGAAAGCAGAACAGATGATTCTAGTGCTTGGGCTCTTTGTCTAACCCAAATCCAACGCTTTCTGCTGGACGATATCACACCTTTTTAATCCCCTGATTAGAAGTTTCAAGAAATGATAAAAATGAAATAGTCTATTTGTGTGCGAAATATCAACCTCATTTCTCATACAAAATGAACCGTATGTCGTTTATCTCAGCAATCGTCGGGAATTCTGACATTTCAGTAGTATGCCGGCTTGCATTGCAGATTAGCAATTTTTTGTTGTTGTGTGACTTGTTAAATGTATTTTGCATAAAACTCTATTGGCAAAATGACTCCATTGAATTAAAGTAATAGTGATAAAATTCAAACAAAGTGAACTTTAACATTCTCAATGCAAATACAGAAGAGATATTGTTGTCGCATTGCTCTTAGCTGTATTATGATAATATATTGATTTTTCGCTTTTGTTGGAAAAGAAAATTCCTTCATTGTAATTCTGTCTCGATGTGAAAATACATAGTGAAAAATATTTGTATAAACTTATGGATCTCACTCAACTCGAAGGAATTAGAATAGGAATAGGGATAGTAGGGATTCAACACAAATACTGAATCTATCCAAATAGGCCAAATGCTACTAAAGGAAAATGGAGTGCTACAAATATTCGTTTCTCTCAAGTAATAGTATATGTGTATATATGGATTTCTTCTAAATTCCATCCAGTCGTTATTCAGCCTTAGATTCAGTCTCTTGAACCGTGGGTTGCCTTTGGAGAGGAAATGCTACTTTCTGGGTCACAGAAGTAAACAGCTTCACCACGCTTCTTGGGCTCTTGCTATTTTTGCGAGTCCTCTTTTTTTTTCGTTTTTCTTCAACTTTTACATGTTTTTGTGACCATTGAAGAAATTTGAATACCGAATACAATAAAACTCTCTATGTCCATGATTTTGATATATATCGCAGGTTTTTTTGTTATATTATGATGAGGACGATGATGCTGTATGTTTTTATGAGAAATAGGCGGCCACACTAAGAAGAATCAAAAGGAAGGCAACTATGCATGAAATCACAATTGCAACTATCACTTTTGATCTGTTTCCTTCCTTGCAGGGAGATTCAGGGTTGTGATAGCAGACTCGTATTCAGAGTCGTTAAGATGGCCAGTTTTTGAATATTATTTATTTTTTCGATAATATATTCTATTTCAAAACATTTACGAATTGTTCCAAACAATTTTATTGCTTCATTTAAATCCAATCAACTAAATCGTGTTTGAAAAGATAACTTACTGGTCGATTAATTAATTATCATTGTAATAGTTCTGTAGGATCTAAAAGACTTATTTATTGCTTCCAATAAAATTTGCGGTACAGTCCAGCAGGAAATAAAAAATTAAGTCAGTAATTGGGAATCATTTCAAAATCCAGAAACTCTTAAAATTGCTATTGAGGATTGCATGTACTGGATGATCTTACTAGTTCAGTTTTCAGTGCTAACAACAATTCTTAAGAATTGCGTGGATAGCGATAAGAGATAGAACTCATTGCATGTAGCTGCTTTGCTGCCTCCAAATTATATCATTTTGAAAACATGCATTTTCAACAGAAATACAGGTCTTTTTCATGGGAGCCTTACTTAGAAAACAAGAAGCTGCTTCAATGATTAGAACTTTTATTAATAATCTCTTCAGATTTCAATAGTCTGATTCATTAACTGGAGCTTTCTTTTGTAATTCCAAATTAACCTGTGTCTTGCCATTCAGTGCCTAATGTGTTGCCTTTAAAGGCTTTCCCTCATGAAGACAAGTTGAAAGCACGGTTTCGACAGCCATCGAGTTCCTATTTTTCAAATTTTTGCTATATCATAAATGCAGCTGATTGAGGTACTTATGAAGTCCAATTCAAACTTTAAAATGATAATTTAATTGCGTATGAGAATTTTATTTAAAATTTTAGTTTCAAGGCAGCATTTTAAATTCTGAGATTAACTTTCAGAAGAAGTTTAAGGAGCTCTCTACTGGCGATAAGTAAGGAGTTTGAGATTTATAAACTTTGAATGGAAATATCGAGGGATCTGCTAATATCTTGCCAGCAATCAACAGAGAAACAAAGGTTTTCGATGCCCTCAAGACAATATATAGCGGCAGCGTCTCGCTTTCTAGGCGAATAATAATTGCGAATTTGGCTCCGATAACTTAGATTGCAAGAGTCTACAACCATATAAAACATATAAAGGAATTCAATCAGATCTACATCTTTGGAATTTTATGCAAATTAAGCTTCGTTTATCATTATCGTCTTACACTCAACATCTTTCTGTGGTCTACGTAGAGCTTATTGTCGAGATAATCAACATCTATGATGCCTCAACAGTATTGGCTGTCGATACCACATAATTGTGTTCTCGTTTTGAACCAACCCTTTACACAAGAAGTGCATGGAGGGTCAGTAGGCCTCCTTGATTCTATTACCCAAATGGAATTATAGAGCATGATTGGCGTTTCATTGTGCTTCTAGAATTTAAAGTTCACGCTGAATTCAGTTTAATATAAACTCTTCCCTCTATAGTCTAGTTATATAAGCGGTATGCATTGCAATTCAGATTTCGGGAACGTCTTCTATGAAATGTCAATGACCTATGAATAAAGAATTGGTTAATTCAATACAAATGAATGATTTCTAAAGAAAAATGAGCGTTTCAAGGAAAATTCCTCACTCGATGCACTCAAATTATTCTTTTTAATTTTTATATCAGAAATTCTCGAACCAAATTAATCTATTATTATAACCAATGAAAAAATGAACGTATTCCAATAATCCGAATCACGTTGCAGATTAAGGCTCAGTAAAGCATGCGCAGCAAAATAATTAATTCTTAATCCTATTTAAATCTCTTCCAAGAACGATGAATCGTATCAGCTTTTAGTACTTCTAATTTGCTACTTTTTAAATAATATATTTATGTTTTCCAGAAATGTCAATGGAAAGACAATTTTCTTCCCAAATTTATCAAGAAGCCACGCAATATCAGGTCTTCTATCCATATGACACGGGAACTTATGTGTCTAACCTATCGAATGACTTGAGAAGCGTGAGACCAATTGAAAACCTCTTTGTTAACTCAGGCAAAATAGATGACCCTTCGGTCGCTGTGCTTCTTGACATCGAGATTCCGAGCGCGAAAAGGACAACGGACCATAAAAAAGATGGTTTAAAATTTGCTCGAAGTCTCTCGACCATCGTAATACGTCACCTAGTCGAAAAATCGGGGTTCATTCAGCGAATTCTAAGGTTAAATGCTGAAGCCCTAGAAACTCTCATCCCACTGTTAAACCTCACGTCCGTTAGTATTGATGAGCTTGATTTCCTACAATCTCAAGCCCTTCTCAAACTTTGGAGTGACTTTAAGGAACTCCTGTCTTATCATAAAAATAAGAAAATTTGTGTTGTCAAGCAGGAGTATTGGGACCTAGTTTTCGACAAAAACACTTGTGTCGAGGCTTGTCAGAAAATCTTCTGCGGTTTTAAGGAGACAACTAAGAGTTCTGCGATAAAGATGCTTTTGGAAGACGAGACTTTCTCTACAATTCTGGCTCGGCTGCTATATTGCACAAGCAAGATCATTGCGCTTATAGCCACTCTAAGAGACAGCTCAGAACGAGGAATGAGTATAAGGAACCTGGAAACGGTTGATAATTTCATCATATTGATGATCTACCCGAGTTATTTCGGACTCTACAATCATAGAGCTGGAAAATTTGCTCTGGAATGTTGTGATAAATGTAAAATTTGCTGCGGAAAGAAGGTTCCTCGAGATTTTTTAAATAGTTTAGGGAGTTCGAGGATCCTTATTAAGCAGTTGATTAATTCATTGACTCAAATAATTGAAAAATGCAGCTCAAATGACTCTGGAGCTTTCACCCGTATTTTGGAACTAGCGATTAATAATTTCTAAAACAGCGTCTTGGTCGTGCAACTTATGAAAATCAGCTTGACTCGTAAAATAGTAATTTGATTCCATCCATCTGAAGCATTTAAGCATGTGGTATATTTCATAGAAGTTGTGTTTGATGTCTAATACTATAATTATTTAATAAAACGAGGACATTTTCTGCAGAAGCAGGCAAAGCAAAAAAGGTTCTCTTAAATGCAGAAGAATCTGATCGAACAGGTCGCACGTTTGTAGTGGTTTCGGTTCTGATCCAACTTAAACGATATGATACGAAAATTCGAAACTCTTTTCAGAGTACAGAGTACGAACAGAAATATGAACAGTTACACAACACATATTGCTTGATTCTAATTAAATTTTTATCATAGAAATTTAACACTCTCCAAAAAAATACATGTCTCTCACTGACAGTTTCGTTGGGATCTATGATTCCTATTTGAAGAAAATAATATTAATGATCCAATACTGAGCTCTTCATCAAACAGTTCTGTATTATTCTCAGAGCTTCAGGTGCTCGATAATGATTTATAACCACCTCAGCAACATAATTTTTCACCCCCATATCCGAATAAAATTTAATCAAGTAGTCGCTTAGGGAGACGAAATCGTTTTAATCTATGGGAGATATTTTTAAGAGGCCTCATGCTTTCAAGGCGAGGCGTCAATGATTAAAATACAATAAATTAATTTAAGATTTATTACTCTAGTTATTTTGACGAAGACTCGATTCTTCCAAATATTGTGTGGAGAATTAATACAAAAAAATTTTATATATCTAAAGAAATTTCAGTAAGTAAGAATAGAGATATCTAATCTTCAGTTTTCATTCATAGATAGTAATAGCTGCGCTTAAAAACAGCTCTCTTGATCTCTAGAGATTGGAATTCAACTTCTATAATCGATGTTAGTTATGAGAATTTCACTCTAGTCTCAGCTCACGCCTGTTTCATGAGCTGAATCCCAAGGATTTTATATCGATCTAGTCGTGTTAAGAAGGTATATAACTAAAACTTTTGAGTTTTCAGTTTTTCAATTACTGAATGTGAATTCCATGTACTTTCACTTAACATCTACATGACTAGTTTACGTAATGACTCTTACAAGTACTTAGAAGCCATGAAATTTAGCAAGAATCAACAAGAAAACGGATGATCTGAATTAGATTACTTCTGAACTTTCGGTTGGAATGATAGTAATTAATGAATTAAATTTTATCGTGCCTTAAAGTCAAGTAATATGGATTCCATTCTCACATCTTCACAATCCCATTAGCCCGTTCGACCCCTCATCAAGGGTTACTAACGTAACCTTCATAATTCCAGGCGTTTTCGTAAGAGGTTTCTTGATTCTCGGGATGGTCGACATACTATAATTTGTTATTAGAGTCTTACAAGATGAGAGATTATACGTTATTCGCCTCAAAATTGAAGTCTGTAGGATCTGAAGTCCATGGATCATTCATTGGAAAAGAGTCTCTGATTTCATTAGAAAATTTGTTCACAAAGTTGGGTTGATTAACTCTGTAATCCTGTT